>Ga0105054_10000143_pt1 | contig 92457 bp, 93 predicted proteins | sample BON02_FD_78091 | JGI IMG/M metagenome (GOLD analysis project Ga0105054, IMG submission 78091) | Freshwater microbial communities from Lake Bonney liftoff mats and glacier meltwater in Antarctica - BON-02 (megahit assembly) | ecosystem: Environmental > Aquatic > Freshwater > Ice > Glacier...
GGCAGCGGGGGCATCGCCGGAGCCGACCCACTTGTCGAGGGCCTCCCAACCGGTCGTGCCCGTGGGCGCACTGGCAGCGGGGGCATCGCCGGAGCCGACCCACTTGTCGAGGGCCTCCCAACCGGTCGTGCCCGTGGGCGCACTGGCAGCGGCGGCATCGCCTGAGCTGCCGCCGTTGTCGACCCACTTGTCGAGGGCCTCCCAGCCAGTCTTATTGGTGCTCATAGTTTCCCTCTTCAGGACGACACGTCGGGGATGGAATCGCGCCCTGACGGGCGACGTATTGCAGCATACGTCACGAGCGCTTGCCGCGTGCAAATCGGGAGGCCGAGCCTGCGGCCTCCACTAGCGCGCGATACGACGCCACGCTGACTGAATCCACTTCGTCAACCACCGCACACCCCGCGTCACCCATGTGACGGCAACTACGAAACCGACAGCGCTCAGCCGCATCAACGATGCCCGGGAAGCCCGCCGCGATGTCGCCGTGCTCCATCGGCGGCAACCAGAAGGCGCGCACGCCCGCGGTGTCAATGATCGCCCCACCGCCCGGCAACGGGATGAGCCGTGGGTCAGTGGTGATGTGTCGGCCGCTTCGCAGGCGTTCTGACACCTGCCCGGTTGCACGGGCCACGCCGGTGAGCGCGCTGGTGAGCGTGGACTTGCCCACACCCGAGAGACCGGTGAAGGCCGCAAGCCGTCCGTTGACCAGGGCGCGCACCGCCTCCACCGTGCCCGGGTCGAACGATGATCCGGTGACCACCTGGTGCCCGGCGGCCCGGCGGCGGGCGGTCAACTCGGCCACGGCAACCTCGTTGTGCGGCAGGTCGGTTTTGGTGAGCACCACGGCGAAGTCGAGACCGCCCGCCACCGCGGCCACGGCATAGCTGTCGATCAGCCGCGGGTGGAGGGCTGGCTCGACCACTGCGGCGATGACCACGAGCAGGTCGGCGTTGGCCACGACGGCGCGCACGCGACCTCCGCTGCCAATGCGCTCGAGCACCGTTCGCCGCGGCAGGATCTCGCGGATGATCCCCTGGGTGCCGCTATCGTCAATGCGCACGCGGTCACCCGCCACGGGTGGGCCGTCGGGCAACATGGGCGCCAGGCGTACCTCGCGTGGCCCCGACGCCTCTGCGACCTCGGCAAACGGACCGGCAACGCGAAGGACGAGGGGCGCATCAGGAGTCAGAGGGCGAGCAACTCCCGCGCGGTAAACAGCGCGTGGAGCGGGACATCGCCCAACGCGGCCTCCACCTTGGCGCGGCCGTCGTCCTCCTCGCGGTCAATCACCACAAGGGCACAGACCACCGTGGCACCCGCCGCACGCACGCGCTCGATCGCCGTGAGCATGGAGCCTCCGCTGGTGAGCACATCGTCCACCACCGCCACCGGGGTGCCCTCCTCAACGAACGGCCCCTCGATCCAGTGCTGCAGGCCGTGCATTTTCGCCTCCTTGCGCACGAAGAAGCCGGTCCAGCGGGTTCCGTCGAGAAACGCAGCGGCGCTGATGGCGCACACCAATGGGTCGGCGCCAAGGGTGAGCCCCCCCACGGCCAGTGGCTGGGAGGGCTGCAGCATGGGGTACGCCATGCGCCCGGAGAGGTACGCGCCCTCCGGATCGAGCAGCACCTGCCGCACATCCACGTAGTAGTCGGAGCGGCGCCCCGACGACAGCACCACGGACTCCCGAAAGAGGGCCCGCTCGGAAAGCAATCGGGCGAGGCGCTGGCGCTCATCGTCATTCGTCATGAGGGCCACGCTACCAACCGCTTCTACGGTGCGCGGGGCACCGACGCGCCCTAGTGTCCCGAGTCGTAAATTACGTGGCAGTTCCCGGCTGCATCCCATCGCGATGCGGCGTCCTTAAGCAGCCCCAATATGCCCGATATTGGGGCTGATCTGCGTCCTTGCCTCACGGGGGATTCGCTCGGGAACTGCATACGAACTTACGACTCGGGACACTAGTCTTGCCGCGACGCAACAACGAACCGGAAGGTGCCGCGAATGCAGGTGCAGCCCGAGCCCACGCCCAACCCAAACGCGATCAAGTTCACGCTCGACCGTCCGGCTACCAATGGTGGTGCAGAGACGTTCAAGGAGGGCAGCGATCCCGCCGCCTCGGTGCTGGGCGCCCGCATCTTTGCCATCGGTGACGTGACCAACGTGTTCGCCACGGGCAACTTCGTGAGCGTTACCAAGACCGACGCGGTTGGTTGGGACGATCTTGGCCCAAAGGTGATGGAGGCCATCACGGCCCACTTCGGGGATGCCGTGTGAACACTGCCACCGGCATCTTTTTCACGTGGCTGCTTGGCCTGATCTTCGTGGTGGGCGGCATCGTGTTCATGGTGTTCCTCCCCCAGAACAACCTGCTGTTCGGCCTGCCCTATCTCGTGGTCGGTGCTCTGCTCTGTTACGGCGCCTTCCGACTCCAGATGTCGGCGAAGAAGAAGGCGGCGCTCGCTGCCACGGACGACGATCCAGCGCGCACGGACGCGTAGGGCCTCCCCTGCCCCACGAGGGCACCCCCGGTCGCGTCACCGCGCATGACTGCGTGCGTGGCCGGTTGCCGGGGGGTTCCACCCATGCCGGGGATCGTCTAGACGATCCCCGGCATGGCAGCCAGCGCCTCGGTGGCACGGGCCAGCTCGCCCTCGTCCACGGCGAGGTCCTGCATGTTCCCCGCGAGGAACTCGCCGTACGCGGCCATGTCAAAGTGGCCGTGGCCGCACAGATTGAAGAGGATGGTCTTCTCGACACCCTCCTCGCGCGCGCGCTCCACCTCGACGACCACCTGACGGATGGCGTGTGATGGCTCGGGGGCCGGGATGATGCCTTCGACGCGCGCAAACCGCACGGCCTCGGCGAAGCACTCGACTTGGCCGTGGGAAGTGGCCTCCACGAGCCCCTGGTGCACCACGTGGCTCACCAGCGGCGCCATGCCGTGGTACCGCAGGCCACCCGAGTGGATGGACGGCGGAATAAAGCCGTGGCCCAGCGAGTGCATGGGCAGAAGCGGCGTGGTCTCTGCGGTGTCACCGAAGTCGTACCCGTAGGTGCCGCGCGTGAGCGTGGGGCACGAGGCGGGCTCGACGGCGACGATGCGCATCTCGCGCCCGGCGATCTTGTCGGCCAGAAACGGGAAGGCAAGGCCGGCGAAGTTCGAGCCACCACCCACGCAGCCGATGACCACGTCGGGGTAGGCCCCGGCCATCTCGAGCTGTTCCTTGGCCTCTTGCCCCACCACGGTCTGGTGCAGCAACACGTGGTTGAGCACTGACCCGAGGGCGTAATTGGTGTCGTCGTTCATCGCGGCCTGCTCCACGGCCTCGCTGATGGCGATGCCCAGCGAACCGGGCGAGTCGGGGTCTTGCGCAAGGATCATGCGACCCGCGTTGGTCTCCTGCGACGGGCTGGCCACGCACGCGCCGCCCCAGGTCTCCATCATCAGCCGGCGGTACGGCTTACTGTCGTACGAGACCCGAACCATGAACACCTTGCACTCGATGTCGAACAGGTTGCAGGCGAACGAGAGCGAGGAGCCCCACTGGCCGGCACCGGTCTCGGTGGCCAGGCGCGTGATGCCGGCCTCATGGTTGTAATAGGCCTGCGGCACGGCGGTGTTGGGCTTGTGCGAGCCAGCGGGTGACACGCCCTCGTACTTGTAGAAGATCTTGCAGGTGGTGCCCAGCGCCTTCTCCAGACCCAGCGCCCGGTACAGCGGGGTGGGACGCCACATTGCGTAGATCTCGCGCACAGGATCGGGGATCGCGATGAACCGCTCCTGCGATACCTCCTGCTCGATGAGGGCCATCGGGAAGATCCCGGCGAGGGCCTCGGGGCCGATCGGCTGGCCAGTGCCGGGGTTGAGCGGCGGCGGCGGCAGTGAGGGGAGGTCGGCCATGATGTTGTACCAACGGTCCGGGATCCGGTCCTCTGGCAACAGGTAGCGATGCTGGGCCATGCGTGCCCTCCTTTTAGTCGTCGCGGGGGACGTCCCGGTGAATGCTACGCAGAAAGATGAAGTGCGAAGCGGCTTCCCTCGCCCGGCGTGCTCACCACCTCCATGCGGCCGCCCAACGACTCGGCGAGGCCCGCCACGATGGCCAGGCCCAGGCCGGTGCCACCCGAATGCCGATCACGCGCGACATCCACGCGGTACATGCGGTCAAAGATGTGCGGCAGGTGCGCCGCCGGGATGCCCACGCCCGTATCGGTCACCGAGAGCACGACCTCACCATCCCCCACATGGGCGGCCACGCGCACCGTGCCGCCGGCCGGCGTGGCCCGCAGTGCGTTGGTGATGAGATTGCCGAGAATCGTCTCCACCTGCGCGGGGTTGGTGGCCACCGTGATGGGCTGCTGGGTGCCCTCGGGACCGCGCAACAACACCCCGCGCTCGGCTGCGGCGGCCTCGAGGCGCGTGGCCGCGTCCCGCGCCAACTCCACCAGATCGCTTGGTTCGCGGATGGAGTCGGCATCGAGGTTGGCCACCGTGAGGGCCTGCAGGTCGGCCACGAGCCCGGTGAGGCGTTGGGATTCCTCGTGGATGATCTTTGCGGCCTCCCGCCGGGCCTCGTCGGTCGTGACAACGCCGTCCACCATGGCCTGCGCGAACCCACCAATGGCGGTCACAGGTGTACGCAGTTCGTGTGCCACGTCCGCGAGGAACAGGCGCTGTCGGCGGTCGGCATCCGACAGCTGCTGGGTCATCGCGTTGAGCGATGTGGCCACCCGTGCCAGTTCGTCGTCCTGCACCTCCACCCGGGCGTTCAGGTCACCACCCGCGACGGCCTCGGCTTGATTGGCGAGCAGTGCCGCATCACGGCGCAGGCGGCGTGCGGCAAAGTCGGCAAACCACCACCCCAATCCCCCGATCACAAAAATGAAGGCGGCAATGACGAGCGGGATGGCCCACTCGCCGAAGACGCCGGCCGACGCCTCGCGCTGCAGGGTGACCTCGACGTCGCCGCTGGTGACCGTGACCGTGGCATCCATCACCCGCACAGGGTCGCTCCAGAAGACGGTCACACCGGCCTTCTTCACCACCACCTGCGTGCCGGTCAGGTAACGCTTCGCCTGCGTCACGCCCGCGTAGCCATCGCGCTGGTACGTGGCGGCGATCTCGTTGCCCTGCTGGCGCAGGGTGGATGCCACCGCTGCCCGCAGCCGCTGGTCAACCAGCAGGCTGAGTGACAGCTGCACGCCGATGACCGCCACCACGAGGCTGGCCACGATGGCCAGCGCGATACGCCCACGGAAGGTGGACGGCGCGAGGACGCTGAGCCGCTCACCCAGGCTCATGCGACCGGCGGGTCGAACCGGTAGCCGACACCGCGCACGGCGACGATGCCGATCTCCTTGCCCACCTTCTTGCGCAGGTTTGCCACGTGCACGTCCACGGTCTTGCCGCCCACACCGCTCTGGTAGCCCCACACCCGCTCGAGAAGGCGCTCACGGGTGAACACCACGTTGGGGTGCGCGGCCAATTCAGCCAGCAGGTCGAACTCGAGTCGGGTGAGGTCAACGGGCTGGCCCTCCACCCGGCAGGTGCGGCTGACCGGATCGAGTTCGGCCGCACCTGCGCGCAACGATTGGGTGGCGTCGGGCTCGCCCTGCACGCGCCGCAGCACGGCCTTCACGCGGGCGGCCACCTCGCGTCCAGAGAAGGGCTTGGTGACGTAGTCGTCCGCACCAAGTTCCAAGCCCATGATGCGGTCCACTTCCTCCACCCGTGCAGTGAGCATGATCACGGGCATGGCAGGGTGGTCAGCACGGATGTGACGGCAGGCCTCCAGCCCATCCATCTCCGGCATCATCATGTCGAGGATGACCAAGTCAATACCGCCGGCCTTCACCTGATCGAGCGCCTCCACCCCGTTGCTGGCTTCGGCCACGGTGAATCCGGAGTCTTCGAGATAGGTGCGCACAACTTTGCGGATGGACCGCTCGTCGTCTACCACGAGGATGTGCCCACCGGTTGCCATTGACCGATCGTACCGGTGCCTGCGGGTTGCATCGGAATGAGTGCCCCCCTACCGTTCCCCGGCCGGGCGAGATAGCTCAGTTGGTAGAGCACACGACTGAAAATCGTGGTGTCCCCGGTTCGAGTCCGGGTCTCGCCATAACAAACGCCGCGCCCCCACCCGGGGCGCGGCGTTTGTCGTCTTCGGCTCGATCACGCAGGTCGGCCTTCGAAACGCCCCAGGGGTCTGGGCTCGGCCATGCGCACGGCACGCCGGGCGCTCTGCGACCATGGGGGTCATGGACCTCTCAATCATCATCCCGGCGTACAACGAGGAGCGGCGGCTCACGACGACGCTCGAGGGCTGGGCCACGTGGCTCGACACGGTGCCGGGATCCGCTGAGGTGATCGTGTCGGACGATGGGTCCACCGATGGAACCTCGGCGCTCGTCGAGCGATTCGCAGCGAGAGATGCACGGTTCCGGCTCGTCCGGCTGCCGCAGAATCAGGGCAAGGGCGGGGCCGTTCGGGCAGGGATGCTCACCGCCACCGGCGAGTACCGCTTCTATGTGGACGCCGACATGAACATCGCGCCGTGGCATGTGGAGCCCGCCCTCGCGCTGCTGCAACGTGTGGCCGACGTGGTCACGGGCAAGCGCAGCCTGTCGGACTATGCAGATGCCGAAGAGAGCGCACTGCGTCTGGCGGCCGGTGCCGCGGTGCAGGTGACCCGGCGCCTGCTGGTGCTGCCGGTGATCAGCGACACGCAGGCGGGGTTTAAGGGCTTCCGGGCGGAGTGGGCCGACAAGATCTTCGCCAAGGCCACGGTCAACTCGTTCGCTTTTGACATCGAGGTGCTCTATCTCGCGCGCCGCATGGGCGCGCGCATCGTGGAGATGCCCGTTGTCGCCGAGTTTCGCGACGAATCCACGTACGACGTGAAGAAGCATCTGCCCGGATTTCTCAGGGACGTCTTACGTATCAGAGTCGGGGCCTGGCGGGGCCGCTACAACTGACGTGCGATGGCGATGACCTCGCCGGCCGTCGCCTGTATCCGCTCCTCGGCGCTGCCGCCATGGACGGCCAGCGACACCAGACCGTGGCTGTCCACGTACGCCAGCAGGCCGCCGCGAGGCACGTCGGCGAATGTACGACCGATGACCCCGCGAGTGCGTGTGGCGCCGGTGATCGCCCCGATTCGATCACCGGGCACCAGCCCCGCGGCCAGCAGGTGCTCCCCTGTGGCCCACAGCGCCACATTGCCAAAGCGGTCCGTGCCGGCCGCGAGTGCGTGCACCTCGCCATCGCGCACACTGGGCTCGGGCAGGTGCGGCCGTTCGAGGCTCACGGGGTCTATGGCCGGACCAAGCGCCTCAAGTGGAACCCCCTGCGTCACGCGCGCGGCGACGGGGGCAAAGATGTCACGCCCATGGAAGGTGGGTGATACCGGCCGACGCATGTGATCCCCACAGGTGATGTGCACGGCGCGCACGGCGTCAAGCCGGTCGGCGGCCAGACCGAGCAGCCCGTTGTCGGGCCCCACCACGACTCTGCCCCCCTGCACCTCGAGCGCCACCGCACGGCGCTCGGTGCCCACGCCGGGATCCACCACCGCGATCGTCACGGAGTGGCGGGGCATGAGCCGCACGAGTCGCTCCACAAGTACCGCTCCCCAGCGGATGTCGCCAGCGGGGATGTCGTGCGACAGATCAATGCGCCCCGCACCCGGTGCGATGGCCGCCACCACGGCGTGCAGCGCGCCCACGTGTTCGGTCTGCGCCCCGTAGTCGGTGAGAAACCCAATCACGCACGGACCGTCATCCATCGGTTCAGTCGACCGCGAGAATGGCCTGCACCAGCCCAGAGATGTCCGCCTGCGCAGCCTCCACCCAGACGGTGAGCCCGGCCGCGCGAACCGTGTCCGACGTGATGGGTCCGATGGACGCAACACGGGGACCCGAGGCGAGCAGCGCGCGCTGGTCGTCGTCGAGCAGCGCGAGGGTGTTGGTCACCGTGGACGACGAGGTGAACGTGATGACGTCGGCGGCCAGCGCGGCCTGCACCACGTCATCCGCCGGCCGATCGGCGACGGTCTCGTACAGGGCAACGTCGTCCACCAGCGCACCGCGAGCGCGCAGGCCGTCGGCAATCGTGGAACGGGCGCCCTGGGCACGGGCGATGAATACGCGGCGTCCCTCAACCGGCACGGGCGTAAGCGCCTCAAGTACGGCCTCACCCACGAAGCGGTCGGGCACCACATCTGCACGGATGCCATGGCGCGCCAACGCGGCGCAGGTGGCGGGGCCGATGGCCACCACCAACTGGTCGGGGCGCAACGACCGGGCGTCAAGGCCGCGCGCGGCCATGCGCGCGGCCATCTCATCCACCCCATTCGCGCTGGTGAAGATGAGGATGTCGTGGGCACCCACGTCGCCGACGGCGGCGTCCAGTTCCGGGGACGCCGGGCTGGGCTGCACGCGGATGACCGGCAGTTCGATCACGCTGGCGCCAAGCGTTTCGAGGGCGATGCGCAGGTCGCTGGCCTGGGCACGTGCACGCGTGACCACCACGGTCCTTGCCGCGAGGGGGCCACGCGCTGCGGCCATCAGGCCCGGTGCGCGTGCCACCACATCGCCAAACACCAGAATGGCGGGGTTACCGAGCCCCTCATCCTGCACGCGCTGCGACAGGGTGCCGAGCGTGGCCACCACGCTTCGCTGGCGCGCAGTGGTGCCCCATTGGATCGCGGCCGCGGGTTGGTCGGCGGGACGCCCTGCAGCGATAAGTTGCCGGGCGATGGCCGGAAGGCGACCCATGCCCATGAGCACGATGAGTGTGTGCGGCAAGCGGGCAAGCAGGTCCCAATCGTTCTGCTCGCTGTCCTTCGCGGGGTCCTCGTGGCCGGTGACCACGGTAAAGCCGGTGGCCACAGCCCGGTAGGTGACCGGAATGCCCGCCGCCGCGAGCGCGCCGATGGCCGAGGTGATCCCTGGCACCACCAGACAGCGCACGCCCGCCGCAACCAGCGCCTCGGCCTCCTCGGCACCGCGCCCGAACACGAACGGGTCGCCGCCCTTGAGGCGTGCCACCACGTGCCCCGCTTGCCCCAACTGCACCAGCAGGGCGGTGGTCTCGTCCTGCGTCATGGCCGTCTGCCCCGGTGCTTTACCCACGTCAATCAGGCGCGCGCCGGGTCGGCACAGGTGCAGGAGGGCCGCCGTGCCCAAGCGGTCGTACAGCACCACATCGGCGGCCATGAGCGCCTCGCGGCCACGCACGGTGAGAAGTCCAGGGTCCCCCGGGCCAGCGCCGATGAGGGTGACCCTGCCCTCGGTCACGGTGCCCCCACCTGCTTGGCGGCGCGTTCCCCAAGCCCCGCAGGGTCGCCTAAGTCACCGGTGACGTCGGCCGAGCGACCGCTGCCGTTCCACCACGCACGCATGCGCAGAGAATCGCCGTCGCGCTCGCACAGTGCCCCCGCCGGCACTAGGCAGCCGCCGCCCAGACGCGCGAGGAACGCACGCTCAGCAGCCAGACAGGCACGCGCCGTGGGGTCGTCCAGCACAGCGCACGCCTCGCGCACGGCCGCATCATCGGCACGGCCCTCAATGGCCACAATGCCCTGCCCGGGCGCGGGCAGGTGCCTGTCAATGGACAACTCCACCGCGTCGGCCCGCGCAATGCCCAGGCGTGCGAGCCCGGCAGCGGCCAACACCAGGGCGTCCACGTCGCCGGCATCCAGTTTGGCCAGACGGGTGTCCACGTTGCCGTGCACCTCCACAATCTGCAGATCTGGGCGTGCCGCAAGCATCTGGGCGCGGCGGCGCGGACTGGTGGTTCCCACACGGGCACCGGCGGGAAGGGCATCCAAGCCGCCTAGTACACCAATCAGTACGTCCCTCGGGTTGACCCGCGCAGGCGTGGCCAGGATGGCGAGGCCGTGCGGCAGGTCGCCCGGCAGGTCCTTGGCGGAATGCACGGCGATGTCGGCACGCCCGTCCAACAGCGCCTGCTCCAGCTCCTTCACGAACATGCCCTTCAGGTCGGCGGGCGGCTGATCGGGGGCGGCGGAAAGGCTCCAGCGATCGCCCGCGGTGGTCATCTCGAGCAACTGCACCTCATGCCCCTCGGCGCTGAGCACTGCGGCTACGGCACGCGATTGGGCAAGAGCGAGGGCGGAGCGGCGCGTGGCCACGGTGATGCGCACGGGGTGGCCTCAGCCGAGGCGGCGCATGGACGCGGCGTCGGCCATCGTCGCGTCGTCATCCGCGGGCGGGCGATCCGGCACATCAAGCCCAAAGAGGTAGCGCAGCGAATCAATGTGGCGCAGGCCCTCCTGCGACGACGTGGCCTCGCGGGCACGGACCGTGGGCTCGTGCAGCAGCTTGTTGAGCACCGCCCGGGTCACTGCGTCCAGACGCTCGCGCTCGTCGTCGGTGAGTTGCTCGCGGCGGCCCGCCTTGGCCACCTCGCCCTGACGTACGGCCTCCGCAAGCTCACGCAGCGACGTGATGACAGGAGTGACGGAGAGGCCGGTGCGCCACTGGGCATACCGCTCAACCTCCTCGCCAACGATCACCTCGGCACGGAGCGCGTGCTCCTGGCGCTCGTCGCGGTGCCGTGCCACCACGCTCTCGAGGTCGTCAATGTCAAACAGCACGGCGCCCGGTACGGCCGCCACCGCGGGCTCCACATCACGGGGCACGGCGATATCAATGAGCACCATCGGGCGTGTGGGCCTGTCCTCAAGGGCCGCCTCGACGTTCTGTGCGGAGATGACCGGGTGCGGTGCATCCGTGGAGCACACCACCACGTCGGCTTGAGTCAATTCATCTGCCAGAGAGTCGAAGCCGAGGCCAATACCGCCCAGACGCTCCGCGATCTCGCGGGCAGTACCGACGGTGCGGTTGATCACCACAAGTTCGCCGAGACCGCGGTCCTTCAAGGCCCGTGCTGTGGCCTCGGCCATCCGGCCGCCCCCCACCACCACGCCGCGACGCCCCCCAAGGTCGGGCAGCGCCTCGCGCGCCAAGTCGGCGGCCACGGTGGACACCGACACCGGGCGCACCGCCACCTGGGTCTCGGTACGCACGCGCTTGCCGGTCTCCAATGACTGACGGAACAGGCGGTCGAGCAACACGCCGGTGACGTCCTCGTCAACCGCTGCTTCCCACGCCTGACGCACCTGGCCCTGGATCTCACTCTCGCCAACCACCATCGAGTCGAGACTGGACGCCACGCGGAACAGGTGGGCGACGGCGCGATCGTCATGCAGCGCATATCGGATGCAGTCGAACTCGGAGCGGCCCATGCCGCTGCACTCGATCAGCGCCTCGCAGATGGCCTGCTCCGCGCTGGCAGCGGCAAGGGCATGTACGTACACCTCGGTGCGATTGCACGTCGAGAGGATGACCACCTCGGCGATATCGGGGTGACGCACCACCTGCCGCTCCACGGTGCGGGCGCCGCTCTCGGTCAGTGAGAGCTTCTCGCGCTGCTCCACGGGGGCGGTCTTGTGGGACACGCCCACAACCACGATGCGGGGCATCAGGCGGCCACCCTCGCTGGCGTCAGACCCAGCTGGCTTCGTACATGTGCACGGCAGGCGTCCGTTCCCAGATCCGCGATCAGATCCACAATTCCTGAGTCAATGAGGCCCTCCACGGCGGCGCGGCGGTTCGCGCTGTCGGGGTGCGCGGCGATGAGATCGCTGCGGCTCTCGCCGAGCAACTGGATGAGCCCCGCCCACGCCGGACCGAACCGAACCCCCAGGTCCTCGCGAATGCGACGCGACACCACGGGGCTGGCACCGCCGGTCGTGATGGCGATGGCGAGGGCCCCACTGCGCATGATGGCCGGGATGACGGCGGTGGAGCCATCGGGGTCGTCGGGCATGTTGACCTGGGCGCCGGCCAAGAGTGCATGCTCACGCACCAAACCATTGACCCCGGCGTCATCCGTGGCGGCGACCACCAGCAGGGCACCGTCCCCATCACCCTGCTCGTACCGACGCGCACGATGCTCCGCAATCGCGCCCTCGGCCAGCAGGGTCTGGAGGGCGGGTGACAGGTCAGGGCTCACCACCCGTACACGGGCGCCATGGGCCGCCATCTTGGTAGCGCGCGCGGTGGCCACGGCGCCGCCGCCCACCACCACCACGAGGCGGTCGGTCACGTCAAGGAACAGGGGCAGGAGCATGCGGCTCACGCGTCGCCGTCCTCGTCCGGGTTGATGCCCTTGCGCTCCAAGAGACGGCTGATGGCCTCCACCTGCCGACTCACACGGGCGGTACGCGCAGCCAACAGCACGATGTACGCAACCACCAAAAACCAGATGACCGCGTAGGCGGCAACCACGTACTGCGATCCGCCAGTCATGCATTCTCCATGGCAATGGCCACCCGGCGCAGTGCGCGCTCGGTACGACGGCCGATCAGTTCCACCTCGAGCAGGGCGATGAACAGCGCGAGCATCGCCACGAACGAGATGATGAACCACACAAGCATGGAGCCCGGCATGTTGGCCCCGCTGCTGGTGAACACCACCGGGTGCACGAACGACTCGGCCACGCGCACCGAGTAGAACGACAGCGGTACCGACGCAAAGCCCGCGATGGCGTAGATGGCTGAGAACCGCATGCGCCGGTCATCGTCCACCGACGAGCGCAGCACGAAATACGCTGCGTAGATGAGCACCACGATGAGGTAGGTGACCAGACGCGGGTCGGCCCACACCCACCACGTGCCCCACGACGCCTTGGCCCAGATTGACCCCGTGATGATCACGAGCACCGAGAACAGCAGGCCCAGCCGAACGGCTGCCTCGCCAACGTCGTCCCACCGTTCCGTGCGGGCGCGCAGGAAGGTGATCCCCGCCACGCAGGCCACGGCGAACGCCACCAGTGACACAAGCGCAAGGGCCACGTGGAAGTAGAAGATGCGTTGGATCACACCCTGATCGGCGTCCTCGGGCGCGATGAGCAACGCCCCGATGGTCGCCACGGTCACGAGCACGGTGGCGATGACCCCCCACAGGAGGGCAGCCCGAGCCCCGAGAACCCCGGTGGGAGCAGCGGTTTCAGTCGTCAAAGACGGCATCGTAGGTCGCGACGCAGACAAGAAGGAACAGTATGGCGTAGCCCACGAGGAACAGGGTGTACCCGCGGTACTCACTCATGTCATATGCCCCTCCGGCCACGGCATGCGTGGCGCCCGCACCGGCGATGACCACCGGCACCAGCGCGGGCAGGAACAGCACCGGAAGGATGAGATCGCGGGCTCTGGTGAACAGCGCAAGCCCGGAGAAGAGCGTCCCCGCCAGGGCGATGCAGACATTGGCGATGAGGGCGACGAGGGCGATCCAACCGATGGCGTCCCAGTACGGCCCCTTCACGAAGAAGATCCCCACCAGCGGGATCACCACGATCTCCACGATGACCAAATAGATGAAGATGGTGATCGCCTTGGCGGCCAACAGCAGTACGCGGGGCACCGGAGATACCAGCAGACCGTCGAGCACCCCCTGCTCGCGCTCCGCCACGTATGAGCGGCCCACGCCCAGCACGGCCGTAAAGGCGAGGGTCACCCACATGAGCCCGCCCGTGAACCGGGTGAGGTCGTCGTCACGGGTGCCGAAACCGAACTGCATGATCGTGAGGGTGACCACGGCGAACAGCACCATGGCCACGACTGTCTCGCGGGTGCGCAACTCAAGGCGCAGGTCCTTGCGGATGAGGCCGCGCAGTTGACGGGTCCACCGAGGGCGGTTCGCGGGCGCGCTCACGCGATGGCCCCCTCATACCGCGCCCGCACCTCGGCGGGACTGCGCCCGCCGACGGGCTCATCCAGCACCACGCGTCCGGCACGCATCACCACGAGGCGGTCGGCCACCGCCCCGATGCGCTCCACCTCGTGCGTCACGATGACGGCCGCACGGCCGTCAAAGGCCGTCGCCTCGAGTTCGGCGTCAAGCAACGCGGTGCCCGCGGCGTCGAGACCGGCGTGCGGCTCGTCAAGGAGCAGCAGGCGCGGCGCGTGCAGCAACATGCGCGCCAGCGCGAGGCGCTGCGTCATGCCACGGCTGAGCACGCGCACAGGATCCTCGGCCCGTGCCAGCAAGCCCATCCGCTCCAGCAGGTCGTCAATGCGCCGTGCCGCATTTGGAACACCACACAGGTCGGCGTACAGATCGAGATTCTGGCGGGGCGACAGATCGAGATAGACCAGTGGATTGTGCGCGAGGTACCCGATGCCCAGCCGGGCCCTGCGGGCGCCGGCGGGGAGTTCCTCACCCAACACCTGCAGGGTGCCCGCGCCGGGGCGCAGCAGGGTGGCCATCATGCGCAGCAGGGTGCTCTTACCCGCGCCGTTGGGGCCCGCGATGGCCACTCTCTCGCCCGGTGCCACATCGAGGTTCACCCCGGCCACCGCCCGGCGGTCACCGTAGGCATGCGTGAGCCCCCGCGCGATGATGAGTGGGTCAGGCAAGGCCCACCTCGGCCACAACGCCCACCAGGAAGACGAGCGACATCACCATGTTGGCGGTGCCGAACGCGGCGTTGATGCGCTGGGCGTCACCGGGACGCACGTGCAGGTGTTCCCACACGAGGATGGTGGCGCAGATGGCGACGGCCACGTAGTACGGCCATGTCACGCCCGCCGCGATACCCGCCAGGACAAGCAGCACGACGGTCGCCCCATGGAGTCCGGCGGCTGCACGCAGCGCATTCGTCGCGCCAAACCGCACGGGCACCGAATGGACACCCTCTGCACGGTCATGATCCACGTCGAGCAGCGCATAGATGACGTCGAAGCCACTGATCCACGCGGCCACCGTGAGCCCCAGCAGCACCGGGGCCCAGGCGAACGAGCCCGTCACGGCGATCCAGCCGCCAATGGGCGCGATGCCAATGCAGAGACCAAGCACGAGGTGACACGCCCATGTCACCCGCTTCGTGTAGGGGTAGATGACGAAAAGGGCCACCGGAATGGGCCACAGCCACCAGGTAATCGCGGGCAACTGCGAGACCGCCACGAGCATGAGCATGAGGCTGACGATCGCGAAGGCGCGCACCTGTGTCACCGAGAGGCGCCCCGCGGGAAGGTGCCGACCAGCCGTGCGCGGGTTGCGCGCATCAAGGGCGCGGTCAACAAGCCGGTTCAGCGCCATGGCCAGCGACCGCGCGCCCACCATGGCCACCAGGATCCACCCGAGCACCGCGAGCGATGGCCATGCGTTGTTGGCCATCAGCGCCCCCGCAAACGCGAAGGGGAGTGCGAACACGGTGTGCTGAAACCGCACAAGCCCCATCAGCGCGGGGATCAGCGCGAGGCCCGACGCGGGGCGGGCAGTGGGTGACGACACGACCATCCCGCCCATCGTATGCACCCGACGACGTGGGCGCACCGGCCGTGGCTGTGGCGCCCTCGGTGAAACCGCTGCTCCCGCATCCCACATCCGGCATCCACACCGACGGCCGTACCAGCACGACCACCGCCGCCAACATGACCGGCCGTTCTCCTGGGGGACTCTCGCCTGCATAAGCGTGCCCGTGAACCCGCCCTATCCCGCGATATTCGTTCTCTCGCTGGGAGGTGGCGCGGCGGCGTACCGCGCCGGCCGCCCCGCGACGCTGCCCCAGAACTGGTCGCCGCAGTCGAAGTGCCACCACTCCTCCACATACGCGGTGAAGCCCTGATCGTGCATGGCCCAGAACAGAAGTCGGCGGTTGTCGCGCGCGAGCATCTCGATGCCCTCGAGCGCCGCCGCACCCGCCTCGGGCACGAAGGCATCGAATGCCGTGCCCAGATCGAGCGGCACGCCATCGGCGGTGGCCAGCGTCAGGTCCACCGCACCGCCGGTCAGGTGCGGCGGCGATGCATGGTGACCCGGATGCGGCGGGGTCACGTACGTGCGCGCGGCGTCCTCCAGTTGCGCGCGCGTGAACGTGGGGAACTGCTCGGCCAGGTCGGCGATGTACATCTCAAAAAGCGCCGACTGGGTCGCAATGCTGCGCCAACCATCCCACACCAGCAGCATGAGGCCATCGGGCAGCGACTCGGCTGCTGAAGCCAGGCGCGCCGCCACGCCCTCACGCAGCCAGCAACCGGGCAACGCTCCCGGCAGGCCCCACGCGAAGTACTGGGGATCCTCGATGACGCGTCCACCGATGTCCGCCACGGCCACAAGCGGCTCATCAACCGGCTCGATGGGCACGTCGCGCCACCCGTCGGGGCGCGAAAGTACGGGCATGGGGCGGGCCATCCGGGGGTCATCGGTGCTCACTTAAGCCCCCACTCACTCGCCTGCACCAACGGCCCCGGGTCGTCGCCGGCCAGCACGGCGATGATGGGTGCCACGCGCTCGGATGGCGGTGGCACGGTGGCGGGATCCTCCTCGGGGTGCGCCGCCGCGCGCATGTCCGTGCGTACAGGGCCGGGGTTCACGCACACCACGCGAATCTCCCGGTCACGCCACTCATCGCGCAGCATCCCGGCGGCCACGTCAAACATGCCCTTGCTCAGCCCGTACGCACCGCGGCCCGGCTTTCCGGCTGCCCCCGATGTCATCACCACCACACCCGCACCCCGGGCGATGACCGGGTCGAGGCGGTGCAGTAGGCGCAGCGGGCCGGTCACATTGACCGCCATCGCGTGGGCCATGTCGTGGGGCGCGATCGAGGCAATGGGACCGCCGACGCCCAGAATGGCCCCGTTCAGCACGATGCCCTCAAGGCGCGGAACGAACCCCGCGATCGCCGTGGCCGCCGCATCAACCGAGTCGGCATCGCCCAGATCGAGCGCCAGCACCTCCACCCTGGCTCCCTGCGCACGGCAGTCGTGCGCCACGACGGTCAGCCTCCCGGCGTCGGTGGCTGTGAGCACCAGGTGCACCCGATGCGCCGCGAGCGAACGCGCGATAGCCGCGCCAAGGCCACGGGATGCGCCGGTCACAAGGACGCGCGCACCGTCAAGGGTGGCAGCGTCCACAGGCATTACGGGTTGGTCGCGCCCCCGTCGGCGGGCATGGCCGGGCCCTCACCGGCCGGCGGCATCTGGCCCTTGACCGCCGGAGTGATCGCGGTCACCTCGCTGTCAGGCGACGTGCCCGCCACCTTGGCCACGTATGCGGCCACGTTCTCGGCATCGGCGCCCTCCACAAGGTTCTGCGGCATCGGCACCGGATAACTGCCCGGCAACGGCGGCTGCGGGGCCTCCCGAATCCAGCGGCGGACCACGCCGTAGAACTGGGTCTCCTCGAAGCCCTGCTCGCGTGACGCACGAAACGCGTCGTCGAGGTCGGGGCCGATCGGGCTGGTGCTCCCCGCGTCCTGAAGCGTGTGGCAACCAGCACACGACTTCGTAAACAGGGTCTTGCCCGCGGCCGTGTCGGCCGAGTCGAGCGCCGACTGGGCACTGCCGCAGCCGGCGAGCAGGCCCGCGGTGCCCAAGATGAGCAACGCGGTCGAGGTGGCGATGAGACGTGAGCGCACGGTGCCCCTAGATGACGTAGACGAGAAGGAAGAGGAGTACCCAGACGATATCCACGAAGTGCCAGTAGTACGACCCGGCGGCCAGTGCGGTGTGTTTCGTGGCCGTGAAGTCGTGCTTGTAGGCGCGTCGCAGACACATGCTGAGCACGATGAGCCCCACCAGCACGTGTAGGCCGTGGAAGCCTGTGAGCGTGTAGAAGGCGCCCGAGAACGCGCGGTCCTGCGGCGTGAAGCCGAGGTGGGCGTACTCGTTGAGCTGGATGATGAGGAACGTGCTGCCCATCAGGATGGTCACCCAGAGGCCACGGATCAGACCCGTGCGGTCGCCGGCCTTCAGGCACTTCTCGCCCCACCACAGAGTGAACGATGACGCGACCAAAATCAGGGTGTTGATGCCCGTGAGGAACACCGGCAGCTCGAACGGCTCGCCGTTATTCCGCAGCGGCGGCCACTGCTCGTTGGACACGCCGTACCGGATGAAGAAGTAGGCGGTGAAGAGGGAAGCGAACAGCATCACCTCGGAGCCGATGAACAGCAGCATGGCGATGAGCGCGGCACTCAGGCCGTGCTTCGTGCCGACCGTTTCCTGACCGTGCGCGGCGGCCGTTGTGTGGTCTGTAGTCGCGGCCATTGGCTAGCTCCCCGCCCGCGTGCCGAGAGTGACGGTCTCAACCGGGATATCCCCGGCGGCGGCGCTGACGGCGTCGGCAAGGCCATCGGCCTCGCCGTTGGCCACGGCCACCACAATGGTGGTGGGCCTGAAGGCATCAATCGCGAGGGGCAGGGCGTCGGCAGCGCCATCATCCATGACCTCGCCCTGAACCTGCACCCCGCTCGACACGAGGGCATTGACCGTGGCGGTCATGCGCTCCCCGGCCCGACGGCGTATTTCGCTGGACTCAATGCCCCAGCGCGGCTGCGGCAGGTCAAGCGGGCAGACGATGGTGAAGCGCCCCGGCTGCACGTCGGAGCGGGCCATGATGGCTGCTGCCAGCACGTCGGCGCCAACGGCCTCGGTCGCCACGATCATCGTGAGCGGCAGGGCTGATGCCCCCAGCAGCGCGCGGGCGTCGTCTCCGCTCACCACCAGATGGCTGGTGGGGATACCGGATGCCTTGCGCACGCGGTCTACGGCGTCGTTGCGCATCCAGGTGCTGATGGCCAATGGCAGCGTAACGATGAGCATCTCGTGCGGCTGACGGGCCTTGCCCTCGGCGGTGGCCACGGCGATGACGTCGCCATCGGCAACGCGGCCGGTGGCGCTGATGCCGTACTCAGCGAGGATCGCCAGCGCGGTGGCCAAACGGCGCTGGGAGATGGCGCGGTCGCCGTCGCCCACGGGCACCAGCAACTCGAATGACCAGAGGCCGTCCGCGTTTCGTGAGCGCAGTTCGTCAATGAGGCCCAAAGCGGTGAGGGTCTCGTTGGCCACCACCAGCACCGGGTAACGCGTGTCCTCGGTGAGTTCACCGCCAAATTCCTGGGAGGCGAACACCACGGCGTGGCGCGCGTCCGGAATGCCGTACTGGTACGGGCCACCCACAACCTGCGGGATGACGTCGAAGTTGAACAGGGGTGGTGGCGAGGAAACCATCCACTCGAGGGTGCGGCCGCGCCATGGGTTCCACGGGGCTGGGTCACCGGAGCGCAGCGACTTCACGATGTTGATGAAGAAGATGAGGGTGGCAATACCCAGCATGTACGACCCGACGGTCTCAATCGCGTTGACGGTCTCGAACCGGGGGTCATAGTCGGCCACGCGACGCGGCATGCCATGCAGGCCCTGCCAGTGCATGGGGAGGAAGGTGACCTGCGTGCCCACGAACGTGAGCCAGAAGTGCCACTGGCTCAGGCGCTCGTTCATCATCTTGCCGGTTGCCTTGGGGAACCAGTAATAGATGCCGGCGAACACGGTGAAGACGGTGCCGCCGTAGAGCACATAGTGCAGGTGCGCGGTTACGAAGTAGGTGTCCGACATCTGGATGACGGCGGGAACGATGGCTAAGAACACGCCCGACAGACCACCGATGACGAACGTGAACAGGAAGCCCAGTGCCCACAGCATGGGCGCCTTAATATGAATCTTGCCGCCCCAGAGGGTGGCGAGCCACGACCACATCTTCACGCCGGTGGGAACCGCGATGATGAGGGTGGTGATCATCATCGGCACGCGCAGCCACGCCGCCATGCCCGACACGAACATGTGGTGGGCCCACACGCCGAACCCGAGTATCGCGATGGCCACCAACGAGAACGCCATTGCGCGGTAGCCGAACAGTGGTTTTCTCGAGAAGGTCGCGATGACCTCGCTGACGATTCCGAAGCCCGGCAGCAGCATGATGTACACGGCGGGATGGCTGTAGAACCAGAAAATGTGCTGATACATGATGACGTCGCCGCCCTGATCGGGCACGAAGAAGTTGGTGCCCATCACGCGGTCGAACATCGTGAGGAACTGCGAGCCAGCGACGAACGGCGTGGCGAACACCACGAGCACCGAGGTCACACCGGTGGCCCACGCGAGGATGGGCATGCGCCAGATGGTCATGCCCGGCGCCCGCATCGTGATGATGGTGGCCAAGAAGTTGATGCCCGTCGCGATTGATGACGCGCCGGCGAACTGCACACCCAACTCGAACAGCGTCTGGCCCATCGTGCCCTGCGAGGCCAGCGGCGGGTACGCCGTCCAGGCCGCGCCGAACATGCCGGTGAAGGTAGAGGCCAGGAACAGACCACCCGCGACCGGCAGGAACCAGAACGAGAGCGCGTTGAGGCGCGGGAACGCCATGTCCTTGGCGCCCAGCATGATGGGCAGCACGTAGTTGGCGATGCCGCCGAACACCGGCACGGCGAACGTGAAGATCATCAGCGTGGCGTGCATGCTGAGGAACCCGTTGTACGTCTGGGCGTCTACGAACTGCTGCCCCGGAGCGGCGAGCTCGGTGCGGATGAGCAGCGCCATGATGCCGCCGACCACCATGAAGAAGAGGGTCGCGGCCATGTACTGAATGCCGATGACCTTGTGGTCCGTGTTCAGGCGGAAGTACTGCTTCCAATTGCTCACCCCATGGAAGGAGTGGTCCTCAACGGTGGGGTTGCCCCTCGCCCATGACAACCACGTGTCAAAGCAGCCCATGCCCCACAGAAACCCGATACCGCCGATCAGGCCGGCCACGCTGCCCATGACTCCGCCATCCCACAGGGGGTCCATGCCGAAGATCGCCCGGGTGAGGAAGACCAAGAGGAACGAGAACGCCACCCCCGAGATGACGCCGACGAACGCCCTGCGCCACCAGTACGAAACCGAGCGCGGATCCTCGTAGTGGGCGTGTCCACCACCGTGTCCGGCGGGTGGGGGTGTGTATGCGGTTGTTGCCATGTTGGAGTGTTCGCTCGGCCTTCGGTCTCGGGTGTCTTCGGACTACTTCTGCAGGGTCATGACGTACGCGGCGACGTTCGCCTCGTCGGCGCCGGAAACGAGGCCGGCGGGCATTATCGCGCCACCGTTCTTGATCTGATCAGTGACCCGATCCAGTGTGAGGCCCGTTCCCTGAAGCTTGGGGCCCACGCCGCCGTCCTGCGTTCCGTCGCCCATGTGACAGCCGGTGCACGAGGCTGCGAAGACGGTCTTCCCCATCGTGGCGTTGCCCGACGGGCTAGCCGCGGTGGTACCGGCCGCAGCCGGGGTACTGATGGCCGGCGTGCTGGTGGTGGAACCAACCTTCCCCTTGGACTTGGCGAGCCAAGCGTCAAAGTCGACCTGCGAAAGCACCACAACCTTGGAGCGCATGACGGCGTGCCCCACGCCACACAGCTCAGCGCACACCATCGGGTAGGTGCCGATCTTCGTCGGGGTAGTCCAGATCACGTTGTCAATGCCCGGGACGACATCGCCCTTCACGCCGAACTCGGGAACCCAGAAGCTGTGGATGACGTCGCGAGAACGAAGGTGCAACTCCACCTGCTTGCCCTTCGGTACCACGAGCGTGCCGGTCTGGAGTCCCGCGTCGGGGTATCCAAACGTCCAGACGAACTGCTGGGCGTACACGTCCACCTTCAGGTTGCCCGCGACCACAGCCTCGTTGCGCTGCAGCACGATGTAGCCATAGATGGCCACAAACACCACCACGATGGATGGGATCACGGTCCAGACCACCTCGAGCTTGGTGTTGCCGTGAATCGGCGGGCCATCCCCGAGGTCATCATCGGAGACGCGGAACTTCCAGATCGAATAGATCAGCACCGCGGTGACGATCGTGAAGAAGAACGTGCTGCACCAGAAAAGGACCCACAGCAGCGTGAAGGTGCGGTCAGCCTGCTCGCTGGTGGCGGCCGGAAGCCAGTCGATCAGTAACGCCTGCGCAGCGGTGAGGCCTGCGACGACGATGCCGATGATGATTAACGGGAGAACGTGCTTGCTCTTGTACACGGCGGGCAGACTACTCGCGCTCGCGGTTCGCGCCACCTCCGAGGACACGAAGATGCGTCCTCGGTTTGCGGGGCGCTTGTCCCTGATACCCATTGCCGGGTTTCATGAACGCCGCAAGCGGGGTCATGTCACAGGGGCGGGCCGCGCCAGTGCGCTTGCCGCCAAAAGGCCGCAAGCGGCGAACACCAGCCCCCCGATGATGAGCGGCGACGAAACGCCCACCATCTGAAAGAGGACGGTTGCGCCGATGGGGGCGATGAGCCGCGCGAGGCCCCCGGCGGAGGCCAGAACCCCCAATGTGCTGCCCTGTGCCCCGTCGGCCGCACGCTGCGACACCAAGGACGCGATGGTCGGGAACACGAGGCCAGAGCCCAGCGCGAGCAGAGCGAGCGCGGGTAATAGGACCCACACACGATCCGCGAGCCCCATCAGGATGAGCGCGGCCGCGGTGAGCCACAGCCCCCAGCGCATTACCGGCCACTCCCCCGCGCGCGCGGTCAGCCGGTGTGCCACGCCGCCCTGCACGATGGCGGCGAACACCCCAATGAACATGAAGACGAGTCCGGTCTGGGCCATGCCGAACCCAAACTTGTGGCTGCCGTACAGCGCGAACACCGACTCCATCCCCACGAAAGCCAGACTGCCCAGGAACGAGATCCAGATCAGTGGCCCGATATCGCGTGATGTCACCGCGCGAGCCAGCGCGCTCCAGCGCGCCTGGCGCGCACCCTCGCGACTGCCCGGGGGCCGCGACTCGGGCAGGCGCTTAAAAGCGATGCCGAAATTGAGCATGGCGATCGCGGCGGCCACGATGAACGGCAGGCGCGGGTCGATGGCGCCGAGTGCGCCGCCAATGCCCGGCCCGATGATGAAACCCAGCCCGAAGGCAGCGCCGATGAGACCCATGCCGCGAACGCGATCCTCGTCGGTGGTGATGTCAGCCACGTAGGCCTGCGCGGCGGCGTACGACGCGCCCGAGATCCCATCCAGGATTCGGGCCACGAACAGCACCCACAAGGCGCCCGCGAATCCGAACATGAGCCAGGCCACGGACGAGCCGATGAGGGAACCGAGAATCACCGGGCGGCGACCGAACCGGTCCGACACACGCCCCCAGATGGGCGCGAAGATCAACTGCATCAGCGCATACGACGCGGTGAGCAGGCCGATTTGGATGGCTGAAGCTCCAAACTGCTCGGCATACAGCGGCAGGATCGGGATGACGATGCCGAATCCGATGAGGTCAATGAGCACCGTGGTGAACACGATGCCCAGCGGGGTGACGAAGAACGCAAGGCCACCCATCCCGCGCTTGCCGCGTGGGGTCACGCCACCGTATCCACGGCAAGCGCCACGAACAGCAGGGCGAGGTATGCCAGCGAATAGTGGAACGTGATGGAGGCCCATCGGCCCTCGCCCTGACTGCGCAGCAGCTGCCAAGCCATGTACAGGAATACGGCACCCAGGATGACCGCGACAACCAAGTAGATGGCGCCGGCGGTGCCGGCGGCTACCGGCAGCAGGGTGATGCCCACCATCACGATGGTCCACAACAACACCTGCACGCGCGTGGCCGCGTCACCGTAGACAACGGGCAGCATCGGCACGCCGGCCTCGGAATAGTCGCGCTTCAGCATCAGGGCCAGCGCCCAGAAGTGGGGCGGGGTCCAGAAGAAGACGATGGCGAACAGCAGCACGGCACCGAACGACAGATCGCCGGTGACGGCCGCCCACCCCACGAGCGGCGGCACGGCACCCGCAGCGCCGCCGATGACGATGTTGTGGATGGTCGTGCGCTTGAGCCACAGCGTGTACAGGAACACGTAGAGCACCACGCCCAGCAACGACAGCCCGGCGGCGGCCCACGTGGTACCGAATCCGAGCACCAGCACGCTGGCGGCCACCAGCACGAGGCCCCAAGCCAGCGCCCATGTCGCGGAGATGCGCCCGGCCACGATGGGGCGCCGCTCGGTGCGCCCCATAATCGCGTCAATGTCGCGATCCACGAACTGGTTGATCGTGTTGGCACCACCCGCGCTCATGTACCCACCCACGAGTGCCCAGATGATGAGCCACCCGCTGGGCACGCCCTGAGCGGCCGCGAACATGGCGCAGATCGTCGTCAAGAGAAGCAGCGAGATGATCCGCGGCTTCGTCAGGATGATCAGGTCGCGCGCCAGAGTGTGAGCGGGGTGCCGGTTCGCCGGGGTCGGGGTGTTCACATTCTCCAGAGTCATGCGATGCCCATGCCGGTCCACACCAACAGTGCGATGCCGGCCGCCAGCGGAAGCAGCAGCCACAAGGTCTCGGTACCCGCGGTGGCGCCCGGCGTGAGCGGTGCGCGCATGCCCCACATGGTCCGGATGATGGCAAGGCCACCCACCGCGACAAGCGCGGCGGCGATCACCAGCACGGCCCAGCGCGCACCCGACGATGCAACACCGGTGGCGCTGCTTGCAGACGCCGTGGCGGCTGTGGTGAGGAGCACGGCAAGGCCGACGGCGCAGGTAACAGGCACGGACGGTCGTGGCACGGTGGCGAGGATAGTCACATCGGTGACCGTTTCCGGGTTGCAACTCGTCCCGAGACTGGGCACGGTCCCACATATGCGTGAGCACAGCGATGTCGTGGTACTTGGAGGAGGCCCGGCGGGCCTCGCGGCCGCGCTCGCAGCGGCACGCGGCGGGGCATCCGTCACCCTTGTCGAGGCGAGCGACCGCGTGGGGGGCCTGTGTCGCACCCTCGAGCAGGACGGCTGCCGGCTTGATCTCGGCGGGCACATCCCGTTCATCCACCACCCTGCGCGCATCGCCTGGGCCGACGAACTCATGGAACGGCCCATCCGGTGGGTCAACCGTCCGGTGGCGCGCGTAGAGCATGGGCGCATCGTCCCCGGGCGTTACATTGACCAGATGCCGGACGGGCCGGTGGCGCTGGTGCACGATGACGGCACCGCTGCGGGCCAGTTGGGATCCCGCGTGGGTGCCGCCTTCCGTGACCATGTAATTCGCGGCTACCTCGAGAAGGTGGATGGATGGCCGCTCGAGGTCATCTCTGCCGATCGTTCGCGAAAGCTGCACGACGAGCAACGCGCACCGGATGGCTTCTGGTACCCCGAGGGTGGCATCGGTGCACTGATGGACGCGATGGCCACCGGCGTGACGGCCGCGGGTGGGCGGATACGCCTCAACACCCAGGTCACGGGGCTGCTGCACAGCGGTGGGCGCGTCACCGGCGTAGAGGTGGCGGGGTCACAGCCGGGCGTGCTCGAGGCTAAAGACCTGATCTGCGCCGTCAGCCCCGCCGCCATGGTGGCCGCCGCACAGCCCGCGGCCCCCGACGGCCTGCTGGTGCCGATCACGCATCGCGCCGTCACCTTCGTCTACCTCATCGGTGCCCGGGAGCAACTCACCGAGGAGGCCTGGATTCAGGTGTCCGACCTGCGGGTGCCGTTCAGCCGCATTGCCGAGTTCCGCCATTGGGACCCCGGTATGGTGCCCGATGGACAGACCGTGCTGTGCGCAGAGATCTACGGGTTCACCGACGACGACGACCCATGGTGGTCCCAGAGCAACGCCGCACTGGCGCTGGCGGTGCGCGATTCTCTGGTGAACCCGCTGGGCTGGACCGACGACGCCTCGGACTTCCGCCCGCTGCGAGTCGTGCGCATGCCCCAGGCATACCCGATGGTGGAGGCCGACCGCGTTGATGCAGTGACGCACGCGCCCATCTGGCTCGAGGACCTTGAGGGCATGCACCTCGCCCGTGGTGGCACCGTGATGACGGCCATCGAGGCGGGCGAGGTAGCCGCAACCCGCGCGGCGCTGAGGGCGCGATGACCACCACCGCGCGCGACGTGGCATCTGAGCTGGCCGCGATCGTGGGCGATGCCAACGTGCTGGCGGGTGCCATCGCCACCATGCTCTACGCGCGCGACGGCTCAGTGCAGGACGACGGCGACTGCGGGTTGGTGGTGGTGCCCGCAACCACCCACGAAGTGTCGGCCTGCATGCGCGTTGCTGCGGCTGCCGGCCTCGACGTGGTGCCCCGCGGGTCGGGCACCGGCCTCACCGGTGGCGCCGTTCCGCTCGAGGGCGCGCTGGTCATCGCGCTCACCCGCATGGACCAGATCGTCGAGATTGACGGCGCCAATTCCTGCGCATGGGTGGAGCCCGGGGTGTTGAACCTCGACATCAGCACGGCGGTCGCACCACTCGGCCTCTTCTATGCGCCCGACCCCTCAAGCCAGGCAGCATGCTCGATCGGCGGCAACGTGGGCACCAACGCCGGCGGGCCGCACTGCCTCGCCTATGGGGTGACCAACCAGCACGTGCTGGGTATGGAGATCGTGCTGGCCGACGGCGAGGTGCTGATGCTGGGGGGTCCGGCGCCCGACCCCCCCGGGTACGATCTGCGCGGCGTGGTGGTGGGCAGCGAGGGCATGGTGGGCGTGGTCACGCGCATCTGCGTACGGCTCACGCCCGAGCCGCCAGCGGTGCAGACGATGCTTTTGGACTTCCCCACGGTGGCCGATGCCGCGGAGGTGGTGCAAGAGATCATCGCGGCTGGGGTGGTGCCCGCGGCGCTCGAGATGATGGACCGCAACATGGTGCGCACCATTGAGCCATTCGTGCACGCCGGGCTGCCGGTAGATGCCGCAGCGGTGTTGCTGGTGGAGGTGGACGGCACGGACGCCGACGTGGCCATGGCCACCGAGGTGGTTGAGCGCGTGGCACGCGCCAACCACGTGGGCGGCGTGCGCGTTGCACAAGACGAGGACGAGCGCGCCCTTTTGTGGAAGGCGCGAAAAAGCGCGTTCGGTGCCTGCGCCAGAGTGAAGCCCAACTACTTCCTGCATGACTGCGTGGTGCCGCGCACCCGCCTGGTGGAGATTCTCGAAACCATCACCGCGATCACCGACCGCGAGGGCCTCATCTGCCTCAACGTCTTCCATGCGGGCGACGGCAACCTGCATCCCATCATCGCGTTTGACCGCCGCGACGCCGATGAGGTCGCGCGGGTGCAGCGGGCCGGCGACGAGATCATTCGTGCGTGCGTGGCCGTGGGCGGCACGCTGTCGGGCGAGCATGGCATTGGCCTTGAGAAGCGCGACTACATGCCCTTGGTGTTCGGGCCGGACGACCTTGCCGCGCAGGCCAGCATGCGCGCGGCGTTCGACCCAGAGGAGCGGCTGAACCCGCACAAGGTGCTGCCGGTGGGCACGCGGTGCGGTGAGGTGATGCTTGGTGGGCGCAAGCCACCCGAGGGCACATGGATCTGATGCCGACATCACGTGAGGAGTTGGCCGAGGCGCTGGCGATGGCCAGCGGCAACGGCCGCACCATCAACGTGCGCGGAGGTGGCACGGCGTCGCGGCTGGGGTGGCCCGTCGCCGCCGACGACAGCATCTGCACGCGGGGGCTCGGCCGGGTGGTGGACTACATGCCGGCGGACATGACCCTCACCGTGGAGGGCGGCGCGCTTGCCACCGACATCGCCACGCTCATCGGCGAAAGCGGCCAGCGCTGGGCGTCTGCGGACATCCGACCGGGTGCCACCGTGGGCGGCATCCTCGCCGGTGCCCGCACCAACCGCCTGCGACTTCGCCAGGCCGCCGTGCGTGACTCCCTCATGGAGGTGGTGGTGGCCACGGGCGATGGCCGGCTGGTCGTGGGGGGTGGCCGCACGGTCAAGGGCGTGACCGGGTTCGACCTGCCGCGCCTGATGGTGGGGTCGCTCGGCACCCTTGGCGTCATCGTGCAGGCCACCATCAAGTTGTGGCCCGAGCCCATGGCATCAGCATGGTTCAGCGCCACTGGCGACACGGCCGACATGCTCGCGCTGGCCAACGACGTGCTGGCCTCGTACTACCGGCCCGCGGCCGTCATCGTCTGCCCCGGTGCCGTTCACGCCTGTATTCAGGGCACCCCCGACGATGTAGTGGCCCCGATCGGCACGCGACCGTCGGTGGCGCCCACCGGCCCCGCCGGCAACGGCGTGGTGGAGATGGGCGTACCGCCCGCAGCCCTCGGCGCGATCGTGCGCCGACTCGATGCGGCGGGCGAGAACTTCGAGGCCCTGATGGGCGTGGGCATCTGCCGCGTGGCCGTGGCGGATGCGCGCGAGGTCGCATCGGTGCGTGCACTCGCTGCCGAACATCGGGGACATGCCCAGGTGATTGACGGCGACGACGCCGTGCGTACCGATCCCTTTGGCCCGCCACCCCCCGGCGCCGCGATCATGCGACGCCTCAGGGCATCGTTCGACCCGGCAGGCATCCTGTGCCCGGGCCGGTTCGCCGCACGGGAGGTGACGCCCGCATGAGCACCGGATGGTTGGCGGGTATCGCCGCGCCCTCAGAGGACGACCTGAACATGTGCGTGGCCTGCGGCCTGTGCCTGCCCCACTGCCCCACCTTCCGTGTCACTGGGCTCGAGACGTCGTCACCGCGTGGCCGCATCGGCGCTATGCGTGCGGTGGCGGAGGGCCAAGCGCCGGTGACCGGCGAGTTCACACTGATCACCGATCAGTGCCTGGGCTGCCGTGCCTGCGAGGCCGCGTGCCCCAGCGGTGTCCCCTATGGCCGCATGATCGAGGCCGCCCGTGCCCAGACCCAGGCCGTGCGCACCGGCCAGGGCAAGCGCACGCGGCGCCTCATCACCTGGGTACTGGCCCGGCAACGCGCACTGCGCGCGGCGGGGTGGGGCATCGCCATGTCGCAGGCCCTACGGCTTGACCACCTGCTGCCGCGCGGGCTGAAAATGGCCACCCCCCGCATCACCTTCACCGACCTGCGAACGCCGCTCCCCGTTGACGCCGGCGAGGGGCCGGTGGCCATGCTGCTGGTGGGCTGCGTCATGGATGTGGCGTTCCGCCCGGTGCACCACGCCACCGCCGATGCACTGGTGCGGGCGGGCTACCGCGTGGTGGTCCCCGCCAAGGGCGGCTGTTGCGGGGCCGTGGCGGCGCACGCCGGCGAGCACGAGTCAGCGCGTGCGCTGGCCCGCGTGCGCATCGCAGAGTTCGAGGGTGCTGACGTCGTGGTGGTGGACAGCGGCGGCTGCAGCGCCCACATGCGTAACTACGCCGAACTGCTCGCCGACGACCCCGAGTGGGCCGAGCGTGCCCTGCGCCTGCAAGCGAGGGTGCTGGACGCCGTCGAGATCGAGGCCCCGGCGGGCTGGCGGGTAGAGGGCCACGTGGCGGTGCACGACGCCTGCCACCACCTGCAGGCGCAGGGCATCGGACCAGAAATCCGCCACATGCTGCGCCAGGCGGGGGCCACGCCGATTGACTTGGGCGACGGTGGCCGATGCTGCGGTGCGGCTGGCCTGTACGCCGCGCTGGAGCCGGATATGGCCACCACGCTGGGCGAGCAAAAGGCCCGGGCGATCATCGCCACCGGGGCGCCGGTCGTGGCGGTTGCCAACCCCGGCTGCGCCATCCAGATCCGTGCGCATCTCGACGCCTTGGGCTCGGACACCGTGGTCCGTCACCCGCTGGAGATTGTGAACTCGGCGTAGTTCGTCGGCATGCCGGGCCTGGGGAGGGTCTCGACCACTGACGGGACCGCGCGCATTCGATAGCGTCACCCCGTGGGCTTCGGGATGAACGACATGCGGCGGGCCGCGGATCGCGTTGCGCGCGCGACTGGTCTGTCTGCTCATGAGGATCGGCGTCTCATCCGCGCGGCATACGCGGGCATGCTGGGGCGTGAGCCCGGGCAGGCCGAGGTTGCCCACTGGCAGGCCGAGTTGGCGGATGGTATGACTTGGGAGCGTTTCCTCACCCTCATGCGCACAGCACCCGAATTCGCGGGCGGGCAACTGAAGGCCATCGCGGCGCTCGACGGTGCCGTCGAGGTCGCGCTCGTGGGTGGTGCGCCCGTCGGTGGGCGTGCACTTCGGTTCCGGGCGGCGGCCAGCGACACCGTGGTGCTGCCCTCTCTGCTCGACAACAGCGGCTGGTGGGAGCGCCATGTCACCCGCGCACTCATGGCCATCGTCCGCCCCGGCGACGTGGTGGTGGACGGCGGGGCAAACGCCGGTTACATGACCGTGGTGGCCGGGGCACTGGCCGGCCCCACCGGCGCGGTCATCGGGTTCGAGCCCGCCGATGACCCCCGCGCTTGGTGCGAGGCCAATCTGGCGCTCAACGACATGGGCTCTGGGTCGGTGCTGCCGCTCGGCCTGTGGGATGCACCCACCACCCTCCAGATCCGCGTGGTGCAGGGCGCCACAACGGCCGCGCACCTGGTCACCGACCCGACGCTGCCGCTCGCACCCAACGAGGTGGCCATAGACGACATCCCATGCACCAGCCTGGATGCTCTCGTGGACGAGGGCCAGCTCGACGCCACGCGACTGCGCGTGGTGAAACTCGTGGTACAGGGCAGCGAGCCCAGAGCGCTGCGAGGCATGCGGTACATCGCCTCTGCCAGTGCGCCATTCGTCATCTGCCACGTCAACGCGCGGTGCTTGGCACAACTGGGCCACACCTCCGCCGACCTCGCCGACGCATTTGATGACCTGGGCTACCGCATGGCAGTGCTGCCCAAGGGACACCAAGGCAGCTGGTTCACCCACCTCCCGGCGGATACCGCCTTTCCTGAACTGGGCCTGCGTGCGGTGGACGACCTGCCCGCACTGGTCGCCGGGCTACCGGCTGCGGACGACCCCATTGACGTGCTGGCCATCCCCGCATGACTCAACCAGCGGGGTCGGGGCCGAACCTCGGTCACACCCACCGCGCCTCGTAGGGGCTTATCTATGTGCCACCCCGATCGGTCCGCGCCGATTCGTCCCATATCTGATGGAGTCCACCGTGCAACCTCGTGGCATCGCGATCATCGCCCGTCACACCGCTGTGCCCCGTGGCCCGGGCATCTCTGGATCACCCGACCACCGCATCCGCCCCGGCATCGGTGCGGGCGGCGTGCGCCTTGGCATGACCGAGGGGCAGGTCTTAAGGGTGCTGGGCGCCCCCGAGCGACGCAGCACGAACGACGGTCTGGTGACCATCGAGTGGGCCGGCATTTCCGTGCGCTGCATCGCCGGCCCCGGTGGGCGCGTGATCGAGGTCGAGGTGACCGATCGCGGTATCCGCACGACCGAGGGCATTGGCGTGGGATCCACGGTTGCCGAGGTCGAGGGCACGGTGTGCCCCCCGGAGTGTGAGCCCACATGCCCCAGCGCCATGACCGATGAGGCACTGCCCGGAGACCGCGTCACGACGTTCCGCCTTGATGCCCGCCGCACCGTCATCGCCATCGAGGTCGGCCGCATACCGGGTTGATGCCCCCGTGGGTCGTAGTGCTACAGTGAAGCACATGGCCACCGTCGGCATTCGCGCCCTCAAACAGAACGCATCCGCGGTGGTTGCGCGTGCCGCCGCCGGTGAGCGGGTGGTCATTACCGACAACGGGCGTCCCGTGGCCCAAATGCTGCCACTGCCGGATGACCACCTGACCTCGCTCGAGGATGCAGGACTCCTGCGCCGCGCATCTCGCACGATTACCGAGGTCGGTCCACCCGAGCCGCGACGGGGACGCCGTGCACTCGGGGACGTGCTCGCACAGATGCGCGACGAGGACGACCGCTGACCGCGGCAGGTGCGTGGTACCTCGACTCGTCGGCCATTGCCAAGCTGGTGCTGGCGGAACGGGGCAGCACGGCGATGTTCCGGTGGCAGGAGGAGCGCGAGGACCGGCTGGTGACGTCCGACTTGGCGGAGGCCGAGGTGCTTCGTGCGGTGCGTCGCGTTGACGTGGACCTCGCCCACCACGCCCGGGCGGTCATCGCGACTCTGGACGTGATGCCACTGGCCCGGGCACACCTTGAACGGGCCGGCACGCTCATGCCATCGGCCCTGCGCACTCTGGATGCCCTGCACGTGGCAATGGCGCTTGATCTGGGATCGCGCCTGCTCGGATTCGTCACGTACGACCAGCGACTGGCGGCGGCGGCACATGAGCACGCAATACACGTCGTGAGCCCAGCCTGACGTGGCAAAGTGCCGCGCATGAGCGACGAGACCCCTGACCTTGGCCCGCGCGGTGACTTCGCCACCTCGTGCATCGTGGATGCACCACGGGAGCGCGTGTTCGCCGCGTACACCGACCCCGCGGCCATCCCACACGTGTGGGCCCCCGAGGGCGTGGTCATCCCGCCCGAGAGCGTTGAGTTGGTGCCCGAGCCGGGCGGCGCGTTCAACATGCTGATGATGGTCAATGACGATGCCTACCCCATGACGGGCACCTTCAGCGACATCAGGGAACCGGATTACGTGCAGTTCGACGAGCCGGGGCTGGGTATCACGTGCACCATCTCCTTCAACGAGATGGCGGACGGACGCACCGAGGTGCTGGTAGAGCAGACCAACGTGCCAGAGGCATACCGCGGCGAGATGGCCGAGATGGGATGGGAGAGCTCCTTCAACCGCCTCAAGGCCTACCTGGCGTAGTTCAGGACGCCTCAATGACACGGACGGCTTGTGCGACCTGGTCCCGCACGAAGTCGGCCAGTGCATTGATGGCCGAGGTACTCGACAGGTGGACGCCGTCGGGGGCGAACCCACCCAGCCCCGCACTGCGCGCGTTCCAGTCGGCCACCTGGATGAATGGGTGGCGCCGCGCCGCCTGCCGGATCATCGCGTTGATGGAGGCAGACGTTGACTCGCGCTCACGCAGCGTGAACCACACGATGCGCTTGACGCCCCGCGCGCGAAGGGCCTCGATGACGGGGTCGATGCCATACACCGCACTCCAGTCGTTGTACCCGACGTCAATCACGGCGATGTCGCCCACCGAACCGGGCTGCAACCTGATGGCGGCCAGTGCGGAGGTGGGATTGGGGGGGCACGGCGCGGCGGTGAGGCGGCGGCAGGTGCGTAGGTCGAACACGGCCGACAGGTGGCCGGCCGCACGCGTGGTGGCGCCACGGCCGTACCGCAGCGCTTCCCCCGCGGAGTCGGCATACATCGAGAACTCGGGCACGTGCGCGGCGAGCTGGTCGCGTGATGTGGTGGGCGTGTCGGGGCAGGCAGGCGCCTCGGGCATTGTGTACCCGAGGGACGACAGGTCAACCGTCTCGCAGAATCCCCCGCTGCGGTCAAACCCTCCCCCCACCCGCACACGGTGGGTGAAGCGCAGCACGCCGTCGCGTACTTGCACCGGTGTACGGCCGTGGCCCACCCGGGTCAGGCGCCCGGCCGACCGGGCCCCGCCGTACGCCACCCAAGTGACGGTGGCCACGCCGTCCACGCCATCGCCCACATCAATGCGCAAGCTGCGCACCAACCGGCCCGCCCGGAGCCGCACGGTGTTGGTGGTCACCTGTGCCACGCGGGGCTGCAGCGGGGCGACAGCCTCGGGGGTGGTGGCCTGATTCTGGCCCAAGGCCACCGGCGCCGCACCCAGAACCAGAACCGCTACTAGGCCAGCCGCAAGCAGGATCGCGGCCGGCCGGGGCATCAACGGCTGCGGAGCGCGGTCACCACCATCCCGGTGAACTTGTTGGCCGCCCCCGGGGTGTCGGGATGCACGCCATCGGGCAGTTCGGTGGACGAGAGTGTTGAGGCCACTGCGGCCCAGTTAGCCACCCGTACGTTGCGGTACTTGGTCGGCAACTTCTGGATGTCCGCGTTGATCTGGTTCATCCAGGGCTGCTCGCGGCGGTAGTTCTTGGTGTACGTGTTGACCACCACCACCCGCGGCACCTTGGCGAGCGCGCGCATGAGCGACGACCACTGGGAGGGTCTCACGGGGCCGTTGGTTCCCAGCGACACCACCACGGCGCAGGCCTTGGGGTTCTTGGCGAGGTATCCCTTGATGAGCGACATGCCCTGATCGAACTGGCGACTGACCGAGCCATCTACCACCGCACGGCTGCCGCCACCCATGGCGGCCCTGAGCGGCCGAGGGCTTAAGTAGTTGATGGCGTCCACTGCGGAGTCGCCCACCACGATGCCGGGGTTGGCGCTGGAACACGTGACCTTCTGAGCCTGCCGGGTGTGAGCAGCAGACGCCGAGGCGACGCCGATACCGGTTGCCGCGATGCCCAGCGCCAGCACGGCCAACCCGGCGCACCGGGTTGGGGAAGTGGAGTTCGTCATGCACGGCAGCGTACCGGTGGCGCGCCGGGCGACGGCATCGAATGTTCCGCGACGCCACGACGCCGCACTCACTCAGCCTAGCGGCGCTGCCAGGGCATGAGCTGCGAGCCCTCAGGTACCAGCACCACCAACGCGATGAGGGAAATGGCGGCCACGGCCCCCGTCCACGCGGCGATGGTCTGTGCCGGGTGCTCGCGCCACTTGCCGTCGAGGGTGGAGAAGGCGCGACGCAAACCCGTGAGGCCGTTGCGCCGGATGGGTTGCTCCACGAATCGGTACGACAGGGCGGCGATGCCCACCATAAGCATGATCTGGATGGTGACCAGCGGGGCGCCCGACATGTTCACATCATCACCCGACCGGGTGAGCATGAGTACCGGCCAATGCCACAGGTAGATGCCGTACGACCGTGCACCGATCCACACCAGCGGCGGCATGCCCCAGAAGCGCCCCATCCACGACTGCGGATTGGCGCTCACGATGATGAGCACGATGGTCGGCACCGCCAGCATCAGCATGCCGCCCTGATAGAGCCTGGCCTCGAACCCATCAATCGTGGCCATGGCCCAGATAACGCCGGCAAGCGCCGCCAGCCCGATGACCTCCATACCCCACCGCAGCGCCCACGATGAGAGGGGTTTCAGGCGCGATGGCGGCAAGAGGATGGCGCCCATGATGCCCACGAACAGGGCGGTGGCACGGGTGTCGGTGCCGTAGTAGATGCGCCACGGCAAGGCATACGGGTCGTACATTGACCACGCCAAATACGTTGACCCGGCGGCGCCCAGCGTGGCAACCACTCCTACCACCCACGGTCTCAGCCGCAACACCACCAGGATGACGGCCATCACGAGGGGCCAGAACAGATAGAACTGCTCCTCCACCGCGAGTGACCACAGGTGCGTGAACACGTTGGGTCGCCCGAACTTCTCCACGTATGGCACGTCGGTGAAGATGAAGTACCAGTTGGTGACGTACGCGAACGCCGACAGCACCACGCCCTTGAGCCGAGCCACCTCCTCCCAGTGGAGGATGAGCATGGCCACCAAGGTGCCTGCGACCACCAAGAGCAGTGCCGGGATGAGGCGTCGCACGCGGCGCACCCAGAAGCGCCACAGGTCAATCCTTCCCCCGGCCTGGTACTCCGCCACCAGCAGCGCGGTGATGAGGTACCCGGAGATGACCAGGAAGAAGTCCACGCCCAGAAACCCACCCGGCAGCCACTCTCCGCCCGCGTGGAATATGAACACCGTGGCCACGGCGAGCGCGCGCAGTCCGTCCACGCCGGGCATGTAGGGAAGCCGTGCGCCGTGCCCCCCGCCCTTCTGCGCAAGTGCGGGGTACGGATTGGGTGGTGGGGGCGGGCCGCCGGGCATCGCCGGGTACTCAACGCCAGACCTCGGATGCAGCCGCGACGCCGCCTGAGCTCAGGCGGCGTGAGGCAGGGCCCAGTGCGTACGCCGTACGCTTTTAAGGGAATCCCGCTCCCGACCAAGGAGGCCCTCACATGTCCGTCCCGTCCGCTGATCAGGTTCCCGACATCCCGATCCTGCAGGCACTCGGCAACCGCCGCAGCATTCGGTACTTCGACGAGACCCGCGAGGTCGAGCGTTGGAAGGTCGAGGCGATGCTCCAGGCCGCGCGCTTCTCGTCGTGCCAGGGCAACATCAACGCCACCGAGGCCATCGTGGTGCGCCGCGAAGAGTGCGACCTGTGGGAGGAATTGGAGGAGTGCGTCTCCGGCTTCAACGTACAGATCATCAACCAGGCGTCGCATCTCGTTCTGTGGCTCACCAACATCAACGCTTGGTATGGCCGCGCTGTGGACGGCATCTCCAGCCTCAGCCTCTCCGGTGCCGCCACCAAGTACCACGGGTGGAACTACGAGTTCTCGATGACGCAGACCATCCCGCGCCTCATGAGCTTCCCGCCCGAGCGCACCGAGATCCTGCTGCGCTTTGAGAGCGGTCTGGCCGTGGCCAACGCGATCGCCGCCGGCGTCGGCTTGGGCGTGGGCAACATCCTCATCGCCTTCGGTCGCAAGCCGGGCGGCGTGGAGAAGGCCTTCAGCCTGCCCCCGAACTACAAGTTCACGTGGGGCCATGCGATTGGCTACCCGCTCGAGGACTCCACGGCCGGTGGCCAGCGCCCGCGCCTCAAGTTCGAGAAGCTGTTCCACGACAATGCGTTAGGCAAGCCGTTCCACTGCCAGCCCGAGACCGAGGCGTTGCTTCGCGAGAAGGGCCTCATCCAAGAGCAGGCACCGCTCCCCGGCCGCTTCGCGCAGATTGCGCAGATCGCGCAGCAACACGGCCGCGATGACGGGGTGCTCTACTTCCCGGCCGCCGAGATTGAACGTCTCATGGCGGATGACGACTGGGACTTCGGTCCGCGCATCCGCGAGACGGCCGCCGAAGTGCTGGCCACCGAGGAGTTGCCCGAGTACCCGCAGGAGATGAAGGACACCTTCACCAAGTTGATGGCCGAGCACGGCATTGACGCCAGCAAGTTCCTGCCGAAGAACTAGCGCCCCTATTCGACGGCGCGGCGTTTCGCCAAGTCCTATGCTTCGCAACATTCGGCACCACCTTTCCGCCGTAGTTCCCCTGGCCGTCAAGGAGACACGCAACATGAGCACGGACGCCGACCCACGCGGGATCCTCGCTACTGCACCGGTGGGCTTTCGGGATGCCCTCACGTACCCCTACTTCCAGTCGCTGTTCGACAGGAAGTCGCGTCGCGTCGCGCTCAGCATGACCGTTGAGAGCGACGTCATCGAGTACTCCTCCCCGTATGAGCCCGTGCCGCTGTCGGAGCTCGAGCAGGCACTTCTGGTGATGGGCGGCACGGGCCTGAATGGCCTCGCCCTCGCCGACCTCGACCCGGTTCGTGGCATGAGCACGCTCGTGCAGTGGACCAATCGCACCTGGCCGTCGGCCTGCTCAAACCACGGCACCGAGCTCTTCTGGAGCGACGATGACGGCCTGTGGTGGCTCGACATCTTCAAGATGGTCCCCGATCCGGGCGAGATCTCCACGCTGTCGGGCCGCTCACTCGAGGAGCAGGGCGAGCTCCTCGTTGACCGGTTCCGCCGCGCCAAGGTCAAGTTGGAGGACGGCCGTGCGCAGTTGCCCACGACGCTGCCGGGGCTCTTCGACTTCAACCACTGGAATGCCAACAAGCCGGGCACCACGCTGTTCGTGCCGGTCACGAACATGACGATGGAGTACATCAACGTGCTCTTCATCTACTTCGCGCGCTCGTACCGCTTCTCGATCGTTGACGAGCAGAACGGCGGCCAGTCGGCTGGCCTGCAGAAGTGGATCGACCAAGGCCGCATCGACTCCAACATCACCATGGGCATGGTCGATTTGGAGCAGCGGGTGCTGTCGATGATGGTGGTCGAGCAGGCCTTCATCTGCCAGAACATGAACCTGGCCATGCAGGCCATTGGCCTTGGCGGCTGGACCTTCACCGGGTACCTGCCCAAGTTCGTGATGGGCGGTGGGGACGTGCCCGGTCTGGGCTTCCGCTTCAACACGGCCACCAACGGCCAGACCTACGCCGTGGGTCGCGACGGCTACTTCGAGAGTTTCGTGCCTCCGTATTACAAGGACATGCACGAGGCCGTGGATGCATTCATGGCCATGAAGTGGGCGGCCATGGACCCCGACGTGAGCAAGCCGTACAAGACCGAGCAACAGAACGAGCAGTTCACCGCAGCGATTCCGCGCCCACGCGACGAGACCGTCGAGATCGTCAAGGACTACTGCCAGTACGTGTGGGACACCTACGGCCGGTTCCCCGCCTACATTGACCCGATGTACCAGCGCCTCACCACTCAGGCGCAGCACGTGGACCCGGACTTCTACGAGGAGTACTACCCCGACGGCTCGTTGTCGGGCCAGCACCTGAACCACTTCCACCGCTGGCATCCGGAGCTGTGCGACCACGAAGGCAAGCCGCCGCGCGCATGACCTGACGGTCGGTGACCCCAGGGCCGCACGTGGGCTTCGTCGATGCCATGGGTGCCGTAGTCGCACGATTCGACACCGTGGGTCGCATGGTCGGTGAATCGCCCGACGGCATCATGGCCACCAATGGATTCGGCTTAACCGTCACCATGCGTGGGGCACGGGCCATCGGGGGTATCGCCGTGGGGCGCGCTCGTTACGGGCGCGCCCCACGATGAGGGGTTACGGCGTCGGCGTCGCCTGAGGCGGTGTGGCGGCCGGCGGTACCTGCACTGCCTTTGCCGCCTTTGCCTGGGCGATGATGCCCTCCACGCCCTGCAGGGCGCTCTGCTCCGGGATCCCGAGGATCGGAATCACGGCGCCAGCGATCTGCTTGACCGACGCGCCCTGCCGGTGCGCCGAGACGATCGCGGTGGTCAGCTGCTCTTGATCCTGCTGACCCTGAGCCTGCACGCCCTGCTGCTGCTTCCCCGTCTGGGCAAGCGCAGCGGTGGCCGAGCGAACCCCGCTCAGGCCCTGATCGGACTGAACGGTGCCGTACACCACGAAGGCGAGCACGATGAAGATGATGGTCGCCGCGGCGACCGGAATGAATTCACGAAATTTTCCCATGGACGGCAGGCTACCTGCCGCCGTCAGTCACTGTGATGCGAATTGTCACCGTCGCGGTGGGAGTCTTGGTACCGGGGGCGAACAGCCCCATCACGCCCGAGGTCTTGCCATGGTCCACTTCCACACATACCCGGTGCCGCTATTCACGGTGCCAAGCGATATCTGACGCGTTGCGCCTTCTTGCAGCACGGTTGACTTGCTGGTGCGAGGAATTACAGAGCCGCTGGGGTGATCGGCCATCGCGAGCGGAGCGGTGATTACGGTGGCGGCAACTGCCGCATAATTTATGACTCGGGACACTAGATTGGACGGGATGGGACGCAAGGTGAACGAAGGCGACACGGCCCCGGCCCTCGATCCCGACTCGATCGAGCGGTTCGAGGTGTTGCAGGAGACCGAGTCGGCCCGTGGCGAGTTGGTGAACGCAGTGCGCGATGTACTGGCCGGTGCCGACCGCAACCAGATGCAGGCGGTGGCCGACTGGCTTGAGGCCGTTGCCACCGGGCGCAGCGACGACGACAGGGTCGCGCTGGGCATGGCGCTGCACGCCCCCGACGACCTCATCTACGGCACCCCGCCCATGCACAAGGGCGACGAGCTTGTGCCGGGCTGGCAGTCGGGCGTGTACCCATACCGCGAGTCGATGCGGCGTACGGCGTACGAATCGCAGAAGTACCGGCTTCAGGTGGAGTTGCTGAAGTTGCAGGCCTGGGTCAAGGAGACCGGCCAGAGGATCGTCATCGTGTTCGAGGGCCGTGATGCCGCGGGCAAGGGCGGCACGATCAAGCGCTTCATGGAACACTTAAACCCCCGTGGCGCGCGCGTGGTGGCGCTCGAGAAGCCCACCACCGTGGAGCAGGGTGAATGGTACTTCCAACGCTACGTGCGTCACCTGCCCACGGCGGGCGAGATCGTGCTGTTCGATCGCTCCTGGTACAACCGCGCCGGCGTGGAGCGTGTGATGGGGTTCTGCAGCGATACCGAGTACCACGAGTTCATGCGGCAGGCACCGGCGTTTGAGCGCCAACTCATCCGCAGCGGAATCCACGTGATCAAGTTCTGGTTCTCGGTGAGCCGCGCGGAGCAGCAGCGCCGCTTCACCGAGCGCGAGGGCCACCCGCTCAAGCACTGGAAGCTCTCCCCCACCGACATTGCCTCGCTCGACAAGTGGGACGCCTACACGATGGCCAAGGCGAACATGTTCCGGTTGACGGACCTGAATGCGTCACCGTGGATCGTGGTGAAGAGCGACTGCAAGAAGCGCGCGCGCCTGAACGCCATGCGCTATGTGCTGCAGCGCATGCCGTACGCCGGGAAGGACGTGGGGCGCATCGGCGCGTTGGACCCGCTCATTGTCGGGCGCCCCGCCCTCCTCGATCCAGATGACCCATCACAGGGAACCGCCGCGTAGTGGCCTGGCTTCTCGTCGCTATCGCGGGGCTCTTCGAGGTGGCGTTCGCGGTCATGTTGAAGTTGTCAAACTCGTTCACGCGCCTGTGGCCCACCCTTGGGTTCGCGCTCGCGGGCATCATCAGTTTCGGGCTGCTGTCCATCGCCCTGCGCAGCCTGCCCATCGGCCCGGCCTACGCGGTGTGGACCGGTATCGGCGCAGCGGGCACGGCGGTAGTCGGTGTGTGGGTATTCAGCGACGCCATGGGCCTTGCCCGCATCAGCGGAATCGCGCTCATCATCGTGGGCGTTGTCGTACTCAATCTCAGCGGTACCGCCTAGCGCCGTCCCCTCCGTCGCGCTACGGCTGGGGATCCTCGATGCGGTGCACCGCGATGAGGCTGGTAGCACCGGGGTGCGCCACCTGCGGCCCGCTGGTGAGCACCACGCGCTCGCCGCTGGGAATGTCCAGACGTCGCTGGGCGTGCAGAAGGCAGCGCTCCACGAGTGCCTCGATGGGCTCGTCGGGCCGCTGGCGCAACGGCTCGGGGATGACGCCCCACTCAAGGGCCAGTTGGCGTGCCACGCCCGCATCGGCGCACAGCGCGACGATGGGACGACGCGGACGGAACTTGGCCGCGGCCCGTGCCGAACCACCCGTTGCAGTGGGGATGACCAACGCTGCCGCCTTGATGTCGCGGGCGAGGAACACGGCGGCGCGCATGACCGACTCGGCCACGGTCTCGCCGGGGATGTCGACGTCCACCCCCATCGGGATAACGCCCTCCTGTGCATTGGCAGCGATGGCCGCCATCTGCCGCACGGTCTCCACCGGGTAGCGCCCGGTTGCCGTCTCCGCGCTGAGCATCACGCACGAGGTGCCGTCCATCACCGCGTTGGCCACGTCGGATGCCTCGGCGCGCGTCGGCTCTGGGGCGTTGGCCATCGACTCGAGCATCTGGGTGGCGGTGATGACCAACTTCCCGGCATTGCCGCCGGCCGTGATGATGCGCTTTTGCAGCAGCGGCACGCGGGCCACACCGGCCTCTACGCCCAAGTCGCCGCGGGCCACCATGACAGCGTCCGACGCCTGCACGATTGACTCGAGGTTCTCGATGGCCGACAGCGTCTCGATCTTCGCGATGATGCGAATGCCGGTACCGCCGATGAGCTTGCGCAGTTCCGCGATGTCCTCGGCCTGGTTGACGAATGACAGCGCGATGAAATCAGCACCCGCGTCAACCGCCACACGCACGTCGGCGCGGTCCTTCTTCGACAGCGCCATACGGTCCACGTGGGCGTGGGTGAGGAATGCTCCGCGGCGCGGCAGGGCCTCGCCGGGAATGACGCACGTGCCCACAAGCGCGTGCTTCGTGCGCTCGAGAATGGCGATGCGCGGCGCGCCATCACCGATGACCAATTCCGAGGTGCCGGGTATGGCGGCATCTACCACGCCGGGCCAGTCGACCACCAACGAACCATTGGCGCCCGGGGTGCCGGGCGTGCCCACCACCTGCACCGTGTCGCCCTCCACGAGCTTGACGGCCGGGCTCGAATGGTGCAGCCGGATCTTTGGCCCCTGCAGGTCGAACATCACGGCAACGTGGCGACCCGCGCTGGCCGCGGAATCGCGGGCCATCCAGGCGCGCCGCAGCCAGTCGTTCTTGGTGCCATGGGAGCAGTTGATGCGTACACCATCAACCCCCGCACGAATCATTTCGCGGAGAATCTTCGGGTCGTCGGTCGCAGGCCCGAGGGTGGCGACGATTTTGGTTCGGCGAACAGGCATGGTGAAAGGACGTTCGATGCTAGCCCCATCTCCGCGATTCCCGGCCCACACGCCAGACACACGACACGGGCGTTGCACGGCCCGCGCGTAGGCCGCCTAGAGAATCTGCGCGACCTGCGCGAAGTCCAAGCGGGGCAGACGCGCGAATGGCGAGGGACCCCCGGGGTAGCCGATGTTCACCACCATCAGCGACGACAGGCGGTCGTCGGGGAAGAACTCGGCGTCCATGCCGGGGAAGTCGAAGCCGGTCATGGGGCCGGCGGCAAGGCCCACGGCGCGCACGGCCAACAGAAAGTAGCCCGCCTGCAACGTGGCGTTGAACCGGGCTGTCTCGCGACGGTTGGGATCGGCACCGAAGATCTCGACGAAATCGGGGCGCGTCGGAAAGAGCTCACCCATGTATTCGTGAAAAGCGGTGTCAGCTGCGAGCAATGCAACGGCGGGCGCAGCCAAGGTCTTGTCACGATTGCTCTCGGCCATATGCGCAACCAACCGTGCCCGCGCCTCGGGTGACTGCACGAACACCATGCGAAGGGGGTTCATGTTGGCAGAGGTGGGTGGCAGCCGGGCGAGGCTCCAGATGGTGTGCAGGTCGGCATCGGTTACCGGCTCATCGGTGAAGGGGTGCGTGCTGCGGGCCTCGGTGAAGAGGACCTGGACGGCCGCCTGATCAATCAACTGGGTGGGCATGGCGGGAGGGTACCGCGGGCGCCAGTCGGCGCATTCCGTGTATGGAGCGCATCATTTGATGTGTTACGTTCGCACCATGGCAACTACTCCTTCACGCCTCAGACGGCAGCGCGCGCCACGCCGCGCAGGTGTGCGGCGCCAGATGACCATCCCGGCAGCGCTCTGGGATACCGCGTGCGCCTATGCCGATGAGCACAGCACCACCCCGAACGACGCCATCGTGCTATTGGCCTCAGAGGCCGCACAACGGGTGCAGCACGACGCCGCGCTCCGCGAGCGCGCCGACACCATCCGGGCCATGGTCCTGGGCGGCCGCGCATCTGTCACAGCCACATCAGAGGTACTCACCGAAGACGAGGCCCTTCACGCAGCCATGGCACTGCGCGATGGGCGGTGACCAGCCCGCTGCCGTTGGCGTGGGATACCACCCTGCTCTCGCGGGTGCGCCCCGGGTCGGATGATCTTGATCTGGTGATGGACCGCTGGGCTACGGGTGACCCCGTGGCCACTCCCGCCACAGCCGTCCATGAGGTCGCGTACGGCCTGGCCAAAGTGGACGACCCCCGGGCGGCGACGATGTTGGCACTCATGCGAGGCAGCATCGAAGTCGGTGCGCTCACGGTGCTGCCGTTCGACGCAGCCGCCGCGATCCTCGCGGGCGAGGTGCTGGCACTGCGCCCCGACCCACCGCCCGCGCCTCGTGATCGGCGTCAGAGAGCCCGCCGACGAATTGCGTGGCACATGGACGTGCACATCGCGACCACGGCCTATGTGCACGGATACGGTGTGCTCACCGCGAATGTGAGTGACCACATGGCTGTTCGCGAAGCCATCGCCAAGGCGCTGCCCGGGGCGCCGCTCCTCACAGTGGCCCCGCACTGAGCCTGAATCACGCCACCGTGCCTACCGCTGCTGAGGCTTGCCGTCCCTGCGCACGGTGACCTTGCGGCCCTTCAGTGAGCCGGCCCGCAGCGCTGCGATGACGCGCTCGGCATCCGACGTCGGTACATCCACCAACGAGAAGCGGTCGGCGATTTCGATGGCACCGATCTGCTTGCCCGCGATGTTGGCCTCGTTGGCGATGGCACCCACCAGATCCTGAGGGCGCACGCCCGCGATGCGACCGGCACCCACGAAGATGCGGCTCATACCCCCGGGCGCCGGGTGGCTGGGGCCCGCGCGGTTGGCCCGGCGCGGTGCGCCCGACCCCCCCTGCGGACGATCGCGCGACGGGCGCTCATCACGCACGCGTGCCTCAGGAATGTCCTCGTCCTCGTCATCTGACCCGCGCGATGCCTGATGCGCCAGCTTCACGGCGGCTGCCGCAATGTCCATCACGTCGAACTCATCGGAAAGCGACTCGACCACCACGCGAAATGAGTCGAGATCCTCCTCGAGGATGCTCTCGCGCAGAGTGGCGGTCGTGACGTCCAGCCTGCGGGCGCGCAGGTCGGCCACCGTGGGCAGCGTCTGCTGCGGCACGCGCTGGCCAGTGAGGCGCTCGATGTTCTTGAGCATCCGGTGCTCGCGTGGCTCCGCGAGGGTGATGGCCACGCCCTCGCGGCCGGCACGGCCCACGCGGCCGATGCGGTGCACATAGGCGGCGGGTGCCGACGGTACGTCGAAGTTGATGACGTGCGTGAGATGGTCGATGTCGAGCCCACGGGCGGCCACGTCGGTTGCCACCAGCAGGTCGGCGGTACCCGATCGCAGGCGACCCATCACGCGGTCGCGCTGGTCCTGAGTCATACCGCCGTGCAGCGCCTCCGCGCGGTAGCCGCGACCGTTGAGGGTCCCCACCAACTGCTCCACCTCGATGCGTGTGCGGCAAAACACGAGCGTGGCGCCAGGCGATTCGGCATCGAGCAGGCGCACCAGCGCTGCCGGCTTGTAGGCGCGCTGCACCACATACGCGGCCTGCCGCACGCGGGGAGCCTCGCCGATTTCGACCTTGTCGCCCTCAATCTGCACGCGCACCGGGTTGGTGAGGTGACTCTGGGCGATCGCCCGAATACGCGGCGGCATGGTGGCCGAGAACAGCACCGTCTGGTGCGGGTCGGGCACGGCATCGAGGATGGCGCCAATGTCCTCGGCAAAGCCCATGTCGAGCATCTCATCGGCCTCGTCAAGCACCACCACGGTGATGTCGTCAAGGTCGAGCGTGCCGCGGGTCACGTGGTCGCGCGCGCGACCCGGGGTGGCCACCACAATGTCAACCCCGCGCTCCAGGGCCTTGATCTGGCGGTAGATAGGCTGCCCGCCGTAGACCGGAAGCACACGTGCGCCAAGTGACCGCCCGTAGCGGTGCATGGCCTCAGACACCTGCATGGCCAGTTCACGCGTGGGCACCAGCACCAGGCAACGTGGCGCCCGACCGGTGCCAATTCCCTGCATCGAGTGCAGCACCGGCAGGGCGAAGGCGGCGGTCTTGCCGGTACCCGTGGCGGCGTTGCCCAAGAGGTCGCGCCCCTCGATGAGCGAAGGGATGGCCTCGACCTGGACCGGAGTGGGTTCTTCGTACCCCAGCTCGGTGAGCGCGGTGAGGAGCTCGTTGCGGAGCCCGAGGTCGCTGAAGGTGGTCTTGTTGATGTGGTGCTTCCCGGTTGTGGGCCGGGGCGACCCGGCGAACGTCGCATGTTGCCCGAGTCGGGCGTCAGACGCCAATGAATCATCGGTGCGAGATCCCGGGAGGGCCTCACTCCCCGGCAACCACGGCGCGGCCGCAGCCCACCGGCTGCATGGCCGGCTCCATCCAGGTGGCAGTCGTCGGCGTAGCGCTGACCAACGGGTAGGCGGGGAGCGCCTACGCGCGCCAACGGCGGAGTGCGGCGACGATCTCATCCATGCCGGCCTCGCCCGAGGCCACCGCCAGGGTGAGCGCAACCGCCTCATCGTCCGGCGCCTCCACCCGCACGCCGTTCAGGTCGAGGGTGATCACCAGTGCCAGCCAGCCCACCCGCTTGTTGCCATCAACAAGCGGGTGACTGCGCACCAGCGACTCCATGACGGCTGCTGCCTTCTGGTCCAGATGCGCGTAGACCTCGTCACCGAACGCCGATGCCATGGGTCGCGCGGCCGCCGCCGCGATCAGTCCGGCGTCGCGCACCACCACGCCGAGCCGCGCCACGATGCGCAGCAGGTCCTCCGTGTCGAGCAGAACCGGGCGGCTCAACTCTCGCCTAGGTGCCTCACCACGTCGCCGTAACGATCGAGTGCCCAGTCGAGGGAGGCATCCACGCGTTCACGATGTTCGTCGCGCGCGGCCTTCTCAACCAGCGCGATGCGGATGATGTCGTTCTTCGAGCGGCCCGCACGACGCGCCAGCGACTCGAGCACGGCCTCCTCGGCCTCTGAAAGTCGAACATTGATGGCCATGGCGGGATGGTACCAAATTGGTACCATCGCCGCGGCTGGTGCACGTTGACGCGGTAGGCACCTCCCGCCGCATCGCACTCGCCGTGGTCTCTGTGTCGGCGTTCTTCCTGTCGGTGCGCCTTCTCAGGCGTTCACAACGTGTGTGGGTAGGACACCCAGCGCGGGCGCTCGTGGCGCTCACTCAAGAGGACCAGTTCCTCCCGCCATCATCCGACGTGAGGATGCGACCCTCGTGGTCAGCGGCGACGAGTTCGCTCGCCGAGGTGGCAAGGAGCCCCGCCGGCGGGGCGCCGATCGTGCCCCGGGCCGACCATGACGCGCCGTCGTCGGCGCTCATCGACACGGCGCCAGCGGCATCCACGAGGAACACGGCGTCGGAGCGCACCCACGAGAGCAGCCCCACGCCGTCGCCCACCGGGGTCCACGTGCGCCCGCCATCGCGGGAGCGCAGCAGCCCGGACTGCGTGCTCGCGAGCAGCGATGAGCCGCGGGCGGGCGCGACGGCCAGGTCGATGAGGCCGGCCGGGGCAGCGCCGATGGCGACCATGGTCGTGGGCGCCCCTCCGGCATACATCGCGCCGTTGCTGCCCACGGCGTATATGCGCCCGCCGCCGGTCTCAATCACGTGGTAGTCGTCGCGAGGGATCTGGGTGACCGTGGTCCACGTCGTGCCGTCGTCCCGCGACTGCCGTAGGCCGAGGGGATTCGGCTCGTTGCTGCCCGGTGCCGGGTGCCCTGAGGAGAGCAGGCTTCCCGTGGGCAGGAAGGCGAGGCCCATGTAATCGGCCGCGTCACCGATGCGGGTGAACGCGCCGTCGGCGCCGGGCGTGAAGACACCCGCGTGGGTACCGATGAGCAGGTCGCCCTTCGGGGAGCGAACGATGCCGTGCACGTGCCCCGCATCGGCTGGTAGCGACAGGGATGCGGCGCTCGTCTTCGCGGTGGACGTGTCCGATGCGCCGCAGCCAGCCAACGCCACGGGGAGGGCAATGACGGCGAGCAGGGCGATTTTCGTGCGCATGGGCGGAATTATGAGGGATCACATCCGTGATCACAAAAGGACCCGCCCTGATCTGACCTCAGCGGTAGGTCAGATCATCCTGGATGCGGAACAGGTCCACGGTATTCATACGGACACCCGAGGTCTCACCTGGTCGGGGTGGCGTCGCGCGGCTTCGTGCCGTCACCGGACCAAGCGCGGTATTGACCGTGCAATCCCAATGCGTCCCCCGAAACACCGATGCCCGCGCAGTGCCGGGGATGACGTTGTCACCCGGTCGGGCCTCGTCGGTATGAACCAACCGGACATCCTCGGGCCGAATGGCGACGGTCACCAGACCATCGTCGCCGTGGCCCCCCGCGACCCGAACCGGACCGGCCGGCGTCTCGATGCACCCCTCCCGCATTCGACCCGTGAGGAACGTGGACACACCGACGAATGCCGCCGCCCGCCGTGTCCCGGGGCGCCGGAAGATCTGCTCCGGCGGGCCCTGCGCGATGACGGAGCCATCGATGAGGAGTGCCGTGCTGCTGCCCATGCTCATCGCCTCGGCCAGGTCGTGGGTCACCATGATTCCGGTGACACCCGTACGCGCCACGAGGTCACGCAGCACATCTTGCAGCTCGCGACGCACCTGGTCATCGAGGCTCGCGAGGGGCTCGTCGAGCAGCAGCACATCGGGTTCGATGGCCAGCGCACGGGCGAGTGCCACGCGCTGCGCCTGCCCGCCCGATAGTTGCCGGGCGCGACGGCCCCCCATGCCCTCGAGGCCCACGAGCGAAAGCCAGTGCGTGGTGGCCTGCGCGCGAGGGGCGGGCGCAACGCCCCTCGCCGCCAACCCGAAGGCCACGTTTCCCGCGACGGACAAGTGGGGGAACAGCGATGCGCCCTGGAGCACGAGGCCCACCGCGCGATCGCGTGGAGGCGCCTCCGTGACATCGCGCCCATCGAACATCACTGCCCCGGACTCGGGCGCCTCGAGGCCCGCGATGATGGCGAGGAGGGTGGACTTGCCGCTGCCCGAGGGGCCCACGACCGTGAGCATCTCCCCGCACGTGGCGTCGATCGATGCGCCGTCCAGAGATGGAGCACCCCCCGACGCATACCGGTGCACCAGGTCGACAGCCTGAATGCGCACGCTCATCCGGACGCCCCTGCCCACCGTGGCGGTGCGTTCATGAACCGTAACGCGAGGAGTACGGCGAAGGCCGGAGGGATCGCCGTGACCAGCGCGATGGCCGCTGTCGCTGTGGGGTTGCCCCCGCTCGCTGCCGCGAGGACCAGGATCGGCGGGGTGATGACATCGCCCGCACCCGGAAGCAGGGTGAGCAGGTACTGACTCCACGACACGATGAAGGTGATGCATCCCGCCACGATGAGGGCGGGCGCCGCCAGGGGTAGGAACACGTGCGTGAGTATGCGCGCGGTACCCGCTCCGAGTGACTGCGCCTGCTGCTCGTGCCGGACGTCGTAGCGCATGAGGAGCGCGGTCAGCACGAGGATCGCATACGGCAGCGTGGCCACCTGGTGTGCGAGGACGACCGCTGCGAGTGTGCCGGCGACCCCGGCACGGATCAGGGCGACGTTCAGGCCCATGGCGATGGCCAAGGGTGGCATGACGATGGGGACCATGAGGACAAGGCCGATTGCCCGCCGATGGCGGACGCGTCCGAGCGCGAGCGCGCGGGCAGCGGGGACCGCAAGGGCGAGCGACACGAGGGCCGCGAGGGCGGACACGGCGATTCCCTCGCCCATGGCCGATCGCGTGGCGGAGTCGGCGACGACATCACGCAGGGTGCCGACCCCGACCTGATCCGGGGTCACCTGCGGGAAGAACCACCCGGTCGCGAGCGCCTGGATGCCGAGCACCACGATGGGCACCACGAGAAGGAGCACCGCGACCGCCCAGGCCGCCGTGTTTCCTACCCGCCTCACCGCCATCTCCGCGCGATCGCGAGGGCGGCGAGCAGGGCCGTCATGACGACGGCGGCCATCAGCACCCCGAGGGCCATCGCCTGCGGGCGAAGTGTGAGATCGGACGCCGAGAACATGTCGAGCCCCACGACCGACAACATGCGTGGTGAATCCATGCCGAGCACGACCGGGGCCTCATACGCGCCGAAGACGAAGGCGATGACGAGCGCACTCGCGATGCCGAGACCCGGGAGGACGGTGGGCAGGGTGAGCATGCGGAACCGCTGCATTCCCGTCGCTCCAAGCGAACGAGCCGTTGAGTCGAGATCCCGTGGGCGTGCCCGGATGAGCGCATAGGCCACCAGCGCGAGGAACGGGGCCTCCTTAGTCGCGTAGTGGAGGATGATCCCGATGCCCAGGGGGTCGCGCACGAGCAGCGGGAACTCGGCCGGCTCGGAGATGACGCCGATGGCGGCGGCCACGCGGGCCACCAGCCCGCTCTGCGACAGAACGAGGAGCACGCCGATTGCCCACACCACGTGGGGGATTGCCAAGTTGATGTGCATCACCCCGGTGGCGCCACGCCGCAGCCTGCCTGCGGGGCGGTCGAGCCATCCCGCGGTTGCGAGCGCGAGGGCCAGCGCAACGAGCGTGGATGCCGCACTAACCCAGAGGGTGAACGCCGCCGAGCCCCAGACCCCGCCCGCCCCGCCCTCTCCCGTCACAAGGGCGCGGTAGGCGTCGAGGCCAACGGCCGCATCGCCTGCGAGGGGAAGCATGCCGAGACTCTGCGCGACTGCGTAGCCGATCCCGACGGCCACCAGCAGCCCCAGGATCACGAGGGCGGGGGCGAGGGCGAGGGCGCCCGCGAGGGGCGGACGCATCAGCGCGTACCGACCACGTTTTTTCGCCATCCCTGTTCGATCAGATCCTGGTAGCGCGGATCGGCCTCGGGGGCACGCGAGCGTGTGAGGTCGGCCACGGGGGTGGCCCCGGCGCCGCGCGATGCCGCCGATTGCCGCAGCGCCTGGCGGGCGGCGGCATCGGTCACACGCGCCGGGTCGATGGCGAACCCGAGCCCGAAGCCGCTCCCGGGGCGTGCCTGGGCCGCCTGGAGGAAGGGGTCGAGGATGAGGTTGGCGGTCACGAGCGCGGCGGCGGGGCTCGGCGCGTTTCGCGGAATGGCCACGTAGCTGTAGTCGCCGATCATGTTTGCGTCGAAAACGAATGCGGTAGCGCCCCGCGGGATCGTGCCCTCATTGATGAGTGTGGCGGGGCCGGCCGTCGCCAGCGTCATGCTCAGGTCGACTTCCCGGTTGGCGAACAGGCCGTGGAGCTGGTTCTCGTCGCGTGGGTATGTCGCGCCCTGTCGCCACAGGCAGGGCGCGAGCGTGCGCAGATACTCCCAGAGCACCGGGGCATGGCGTTCCCAGGTTGCGCGATCGAATCGCGCCCATTGGCCCGAACCGCCGCTCAGTTCATAGAGGGCACCCTTCACGAAGCGCGTGCCAATGAAGCCGCCGGGCCCGGGCGCCACGTACGTCACGCGCCCCGGGTTGGCACAGGCCCATCGGTGGAGTTCCGCATAGGTGCGCGGGAGGTCCCCCGCGCGGGTGCGCGACGGGTCAGAGATGAACTGGAACTGCGCGGCCGCCCATGGGCTCTCCGCGCCCTCCACCGGGACGCCGAAGTCGTTCCCCACGGCCGGGTCCGCCCAGTCGACCAGGCGCGCATTCGGCAGGGATCGCGCCCACCCGGTGCGCAGCATGTCGGCCTGCCGTAGCGAGGCGAAGTTCTCGCCGTTGATCCAGATGAGGTCGACCGCGCCCGGGTTCGCGCCTGCCTGCTTCTCGCTCAGCACCTGGTTCACCGCATCGATCGTGTCCGCAACCGGCACGCGCTTGAGCGTGATGCCATACCGCTCCTTCAGCGCTGGTGCATAGGTGCGATCGACGAAGGCGTTGATGGCCCGCGATCCGCCCCACATGTACCAGCGCACGGTCTGGCTCTTTGCCGCTGCGACCACTGCGGGCCAGTCCTGCATGCTGGCATCGCGGCCCGTCTGGGCACCATCCGATCCGCAGCCGCCGAGCATGGTCACCGCGACCGCCGCCATGGCGGCGGTGATGGCGGCGATGCGGTGGCGTGCCCTCAATGCCGCCCCCGTCGGCCCGGGCGCGCGAAGCGGTATCGCGCATACCCCGTGGCCTCCCGGCGCAGGTTGCCGAGGGTGCGGCGGGCGAACTCATCTGCCGCCATGCCAATCGCCCCGGCCAGCGCGGGATATGGATACGTGAGCCGAGCCATCGTGAAGAGACTCGCACGCCGATCGATGGCGAGCGCGAGAACGGTGATCAGGTCGGATGCCCCGGGTCCCACGACCGTCGCGCCCACGATGCGGCCCGTCAGGCGGACCGCGTCGATCATCACGAAGCCATCCGTGATGGCGTCCGTCAGCCCCCGATCCGTGTCCGGGAGGTCGATGCGCACGCGCGTGATGCTCGAGGGATGGCAGCGGTCGTCGAGGTCCTGTCCGACGCGACCCACCCACGCGACCTCGGGACGGGAGAACACCGCCGATGGCACCGCACGCACGCGCCCGATCGGCGGGAGCCACGGGAACGCGATCCGCTGGACGATCCTCCGTCCGAGTGCCCCCGCGGCGCTGGTCTGATGCGAGCCCGGCACCACATCACCCGTCGCCCACACTCCCCGCACCGCCGTGCGTCCCCATGTGTCGACCGGAATGTGGCCGCTCGGCGTGGTCATCACGCCCGCCGCCGGCAATCCGAGCCCGGCGGTACGCGGACGGCGCCCCACTGACATGAGCACGACCTCCACGCCCGGAATGCTGCCCGGCCCCTTAAGCCCATCGAGATGGAGAGTCGACGCCGACGGGTCATAGGCCGTGGCGCGCGTGCCCGTGAGTGTGGCCACCCCCTGGGAGGCGAGGGCCCGCTCAAGCACCTGCGATGCGGCAGGCTCGGCCCCCGGAAGCAGGCGATCGGCCATCTCGATGATCGTGACCTGCGTGCCGAGCGAGCCGAGGGCAGTGCCGATCTCCACGCCCATGGGTCCCCCGCCCACGATCACGAGGCCTCGGGGAGGCCGATCCACGTCGAACAGGTCGTCGCTCGTCAGCGTGCGCTCGCGCGGCAGCCCGGGGATGGGCACCACCACCGGATCGGATCCGGTCGCGATGATGACGTGCGGTGCGGTGAGCAGGACCTGGTCGTCGTCGGTCGTCACCCGGACGCGATCACGGGCGGTGAGCGTGGCACGGCCCTCGATCAGTTCGATCCCGGGGTGGGTCATGACCTCCTGGCGCTCGCGTTCGGCGAGGCCGTCGCGAGTTGCCCTGACCTCGGCCATCGCATGTGCGGCCGCCTGCCTGCCCCCTACATGCGCGATGTGGATCAGGCGCTTGCTCGGGATACACCCCGTATTAGTGCAGTCGCCTCCCACGCGACCGCCCTCGATGAGGGCCACCATGCGCCCGAGCCCCGCGAGGCCGGCGGCGACGGTGAGGCCCCCGGGGCCTGCGCCGATCACGATCGCATCGAAGCCCCGCGCGTCACCCGCCATCGCCATCGTTCTCCCGTCGTCTCACGACCCTTACGAGGAGCAGGCTCACACCTAGTAACGCGATGGATGCAACCAGGGTCCAAGGATTGATGGAGGGTACCGCCCCATCAAAGCTGTCGATCGACGCTCCGAACAGTACGAAGGCGACCGTGCCGGGAATGCTCCCCACGGCGGTACCTGCGAGGAAGGGGAGCGGTCGTACCCGCAGCACACCGGCCAGGTAGCTCACGACGTCGTACGGCAGTAGCAGCAGCCTCATGACGAGGACGGTTTCGAACGTGCGCTCGTGGAGTCGTACGCGGTAGCGGGCCACACGCCCATCTCCGCGGTGGCCGGTCGTCGCGCCCGTACCGAACCATCGCCCGACCGCGTACGTGAGCATGGCCGATGCGTTGGCCGCGATGACCACCACGGTGAGGCCGAGCCATGGCCCGAACAGAAACCCCGCTGCCACCGTGAGGCCGGTGGCGGGAAACAGCACGAGCGGCCGCAGCAGGTAGAGCACGAGGAAGAGGACGACCCCGATGAGCGTGCCGTCGATGGCATCGACCACCCGACCACCCGCCTCGGTCGGGCCGACGCCCGAGCGGATCGCCCACAGCTGATACCCGATGATGAGACCGAGCCAGAGGAGGCCCACGGCGATCTTGTGCCACCAGCGTCGCCAGGCCGGGTCGGTCACAGCGCCCTCTGCGCCCATGCCAGCCTCTGTAGAACAGAGATCGTCACCGCAGCTGCCATGAGCCAGCACAGACCGATCGCCCATTGGGGAAACGCGAGGATGAGCGTGAAGAACACGACCGTCTCGGCACCCTCGACCAGCCCGCGGGGCATCGCCAGCGTGGTGCGCCGGGAGTCGGCCGTCCCGTCCTGACCGCGTCGGGCAAGAACGGCGGATAGGAACGACCATGAGATCGCGTTCACGTAGAAGGTGGCCAGCAGCACCGCCACGGCGATCCACGCGGCCGGCGAGCTGGCGTTCGCGGCAACGCCGATCGGAATGGCGGCGTACACGGTGAAGTCGGCGAGCAGGTCGATATAGCCGCCGAAGTCCGTCTGCCGGCCCCGGAGCCTCGCCACGGTTCCGTCGAGCCCGTCGAACACGCGGTTGAGCAGCCAGAGCCCGACGGCGAGCCAGTGGAGCCCCATTCCGATGGCGAGGGCTGCGCCCAGACCCAAGAGGAGCCCCGCCACCGTCAGCGCCGCGGGGCCGACGCGACGCGGAACAGCACGCGCGAGGGGAGTGAGCATGCGTTCGGCCGGGCGCCTGAGGACGCTGTCGATCAGGGTGACGGTCTCATGTGATGCACGTGCTCGCCATCGTGGAGGAGGGTAGGGGAACGGCCGCCGAGCATTCTCTTGGCAAGATGGTCCCGTGGATGAACTCACCGCCTTCTTCGATGCCCGTACGCGAGCCTACGATCGCCAGTTGTGGCTGGAGCGCCCCGCGCTGCGCACGGCCGCTCGGCTGGCCGCCCCGGCGCCGGGCGAACGCGTGGTCGACATCGCCGCCGGTACCGGCGGTATGGCAGTGGCGCTGGCCCGCCGCCAGAGAGGGCTCGGTTCGCTGGTCCTCGTGGACGCGGCACCTCGCATGCTGGCGCGCGCGCGCCGCCGCCTTCGTGGCGTGTACCAGAGCCCGCAGTGGCTCGTTGCGGATGCACGCGCCATCCCGTTGCCCGATGCCAGCGCCGACCTCGTCTCCATCTCGTACCTGCTGCACCTACTTGATCCCCACGACGCGAGCACGGTCGTCAACGAGGCCATACGGCTCATGGGCCCGACCGGTCGTCTCGTCGTCGTGGTTCACGGCTGCCCGCCGGGTCGAATCGGGGCCGCGTATCGGCGGGTCTGGTCGGCGCGCCGCCGCGTATCTCGCGACGCCGTCGTCGGCCGCGGGCCAATGGCCGGGATCACGCAGTTGCTCGAGCACCATGGCCTGAGCGTTGTCGCCCGGCGTTGGGTACCGGGGGCCTACATGAGCGAGGTCGTCGTCGCGCAGGCCATTTCGGGCGAGCGGCGCCGAGGAACCATGGAGGGGCGCCTGCAGTAGCGCCGCCGGTGGGCGTACCCATTCCTACTGCAGGTTCCACCCGAGGGAGGTAAGCCCAAGTCCACGTCATGTGACGTGTCACGTTATTGAGAAGTCGCCGTGTCAGGTTTTTGAGAACACGGCGAGCCGCTTGTGCCCTGCCGTGCCTGCGGTTCCGACGCCACCGCGTCATGGACGCGAGGCGACCCCTGCCCAAAGTGCGCTGGCAGGGTGGACGACATCGGCCGATCAGCGATCCTTTGGGACCGAAGGGGACCCGCCCACTGTGTGCGGGTGCGAACAGCAACTACGCCGCGTACAACACCAGGGCCTACGGCGTGCCCCGTCGAACCCCGTCCGGTGGTAGGGCGACGCCTTCACCGTCGTCGCCACCGATGCACGCACGGGGAAACGCATCAATCTGGTTCGATGTCCGGAGGTCGGGAAGAGCCACCGACGTACCAATTTGACTGGAGTCGAATGCGCGGACCAGCTGAGAGCCTCCGGCGGTTGCGTGGCTGGTCATGGCCAACGCGGTATCCCATCGCGCAGTTCCCCAATCCGCCGCTTATCGTCGGCCTGGTGGCGCTGGGCCTCAGGTACGTGGTCCCAGGAGCCTGGGCAGACGTTCTTGCCGCCGTTGGGTACGTCTTCGTCGCCGTATGGGCGTACCTGGAACTCACGGCCGGGGTCAACATGTTTCGCCGAGTGCTCGGTGCGGGCGGGCTCGCGTACGTGATCGTGGTGATCGCGCAGCGATTTGTCGCGTAGGTGTGTGGGCACGGCACTTAGGCGACAGGTGCAGCACTTGGTGCTGCACCTTTGGTAGAGTGAGTTTATGCCCACGACTCGCCGACGCCACACGATCACCGAAACGCCTCGAGTCGAGGCTGCTCTCGATGCTGTTCGTGAAGAACTGGGTGCGGACGCCGTCTCGCTGCCGGACCTCATCATCTTGGGAGCACACACCCTGTTGGCGCAAGATCGCGGCCACGGGCAAAGGGTTGAAGAGAAGCGCCGGGCCTTGGCTGAGATGATCCGGAGCCGATCACTGCCGGGCGATTTGCAGGCGGGGCTTGATGCTCATGAGTTCGGGTGGACGCACGCCCAGCAGTGAGCACGAAGTACCTCATCGATATGTCCGCCTGGGCGCGACTTGGTAGTCCGTTCATCGAGCAGTCCCGCGCTGACGAGCTCGCCGACGCCATGGCGGGCGGGTACATCCACGCGTGCCCCCCATTTCTCCTGGAGCTCGGTATGACGGCGCGTAATCACTCCGACTACGAGGAGATCATGTCGCTCGCCGGCGACGCAATGCCGTATGTCGGGCTGGATGATGAGATCGCCCGTTCGGCGCTGGCGATCCACGATCATCTCGCCCGCACATCGCACCATCGCGTCAAGCTCGTTGATCTGTTGATCGCGGCGGCGGCTGCCCGTCACGACTTGACCGTCCTGCACATGGACAAGCACTACGAGATCATCTCCGAGCGGGGCGGGATCAGTTTCGGGCAGGAGTGGCTTGCCCCCGCGGATCTCTTCGGCGGAGAGAGCGGCGTCCAGGCGTAGCTGGAGCGGCGCGGGCCCGGGCATCCACGCCTGCGGGATCGCAACGGGCGAAGGGGACATCGTGCTGCGCTGAGCGCTGGCGGAACGCGGAAGGGGCCCCGGAGGGCCCCTTCCTGACCTTCTTCTCTCTGACCCGCTACATCAACTGCAGCCCGATGTGCTCCCGCAGTTCATGCACTTGTAGCAAGAGCCCGATCGCACCATGGTCCAGCCGCAGGATCCGCAGATGGCGCCGTCCTGGTCGAGCTGAACGGACAGGCCAGCGCTCCTGGCGAGCCCAATGCCCATAGACGTCTGGCTACTGGGAGCGGTGTCGACCACCACGACACCCGCGGCGCTGGCCTCGATTGCGATGGCCGCCTGGCCGGCGGGTACTTGGCCCTCCAACTCGGCACGCATCTGCTCGGTAATGATGCCGATCGACCGCTTCTCCTCCTCGGTGAGGAACTTGGCCGCCAGCCAGCGCACCAGATAGTCCACGATCGACTTGGCGCTGGGGATCTCCGGATTACCGGTGAAGCCCGAGGGGTCAAACCGCATGTGGCTGAGCTTGTTGGCCAGAGTGCTGAGCGGCACGCCGTACTGCAGTGACAGCGACATGCAGATGGCGAGGGAGTCCATGAGTCCGGAGACCGTGGAGCCCTGCTTGGCCATCTTCATGAACACCTCGCCCGGGCTGCCGTCCTCGTACATACCTACGGTGATGTAGCCGTCGTGGTCGAGGATGCGGAAGTGGTGGGTGATGGCCTGGCGCTCATCCGGCAGGCGGCGGCGAAGCGGCTTAGCCGGTGCGGCGGCGGCGTCGGTGACGGCCTTCATGTCGGCCGGCGACTCCTTGCCGGTTGACAAAGGCTGCGTGCGCTTGCTGCCGTCGCGATAGATGGCGAGCGCCTTGACGCCCTCCTTCCAGGCCAGCACGTAGGCGGCCGTAATGTCCTCGGGCGTCGCGTCGTTGGGCATGTTGACCGTCTTGGAGATGGCGCCCGAGATGAAGGGCTGCACTGCGCCCATCATCTTGATGTGGCCGCGGTAGTGAATGCTGCGCTCACCGTTGACCGGGGTGAAGGCGCAGTCGAACACCGGCAGGTGCTCGTGCTTCAGGCCCGGGGCACCCTCGATGGTCTCGTGGTCGTCAATGAAGGCCATGATCTGCTTGATCGCCTCATCGTGGTAGCCCAGCTTCTGAAGGGCCTCGGGCACGGTGGTGTTGACCATCTTGATAACGCCACCACCCACAAGGCGCTTGTACTTGACCAGCGCGATGTCGGGCTCGACGCCCGTGGTGTCGCAATCCATCATGAAGCCGATGGTGCCCGTGGGAGCCAACACCGACGCCTGCGAGTTGCGGTAGCCAAAGATCTCCCCGCGATCCACGGCGATGTCCCACGATTCACGTGCGGCCTCAAGCAGCGCGTCGTCACGCACGCGGCCATCGGGGATGTCCTGACTGGCGCGGCGGTGGCTGCGGATGACGCCGTTCATCGCCTTGGCGTTAGGCGCGTAGCCCTCGAAGGCACCCATGCGCTCGGCCAGACGTGTGCTCATGGCGTATGAACGACCAGTCATGAGGGCGGTGATCGCGGCGGCGTACTCGCGGCCATCCTCGCTGTCGTACGGCAGGCCGTGGCTCATGAGCAGGGCGCCCAGGTTGGCGTAGCCCAGACCCAACTGGCGATACTTGCGGGCGTTCTCGCCGATCTTCTCGGTGGGATACCCGGAGCGCGACACGATGATGTCCATCGCCGTAATGAGCACGTCAATGGCCTGCTGAAAATCGTCAACGAGGAACGTGCCGTTCTCGTCAACGAACTTCATGAGGTTGAGCGAGGCGAGGTTGCACGCGGAGTCGTCGAGGTGCATGTACTCCGAGCACGGGTTGGACCCGTTGATGCGGCCCGACACCGGACACGTGTGCCAGCGGTTGATGGTGCTGTCAAACTGCATGCCGGGGTCACCACACACCCATGCGGCCTCGGAGATCTCCTTCATCAACTCGCGGGCCTTCATGGTGTCCACCACCTCACCGGTGGTGACGGCGGTGGTGTGCCAGTCGCCGCCGGCCTCGTACGCGTACATGAACTCGTCGGTCATGCGCACGGAGTTGTTGGCGTTTTGGAACTGGATGCTGTGCCAGGCCTCACCGTTCAGGCCCATGTCGTAGCCCATCTCGCCAAGCGCCCAGGCCTTCTTCTCTTCCTCGGCCTTGCAGTTGATGAATTGGCGGATGTCCGGGTGGTCAACGTTGAGGATGACCATCTTGGCGGCACGGCGGGTGGTGCCACCGCTCTTGATGGCGCCGGCGCAGGAGTCGGCGCCGCGCATGAACGAGATGGGGCCCGAGGCCTCGCCGCCACCGGACAGGCGCTCCCTCGACGAGCGGACGGCCGACAGGTTGATACCCGAGCCGGACCCACCCTTGAAGATGATGCCCTCCTTGCCGATCCAGTCGATAATCGACTGCATCGTGTCCTCCACCGAGAGGATGAAGCAGGCGGAGCACTGCGGGGTCTCCCGCATGCCCACGTTGAACCACACCGGGGAGTTGAAGGAGGCCTTCTGATGCACCAAGAGGTGAGAGAGCTCGTACTCGAAGACGCTGGCCTCGTCGTCGGTGGCGAAGTAGCCCTCTTCAAGACCCCAGGCCCTGATGGTGAGCACCACGCGGTCAATGAGCTGCTTTACCGAGTACTCGCGCTCCGGCGAACCGAGGGCGCCGCGGAAGTACTTGGAAGCCACCACGTTGATGGCCAGCTGCGACCAGTCAACCGGCACCTCGATGTTCTCTTGCTCGAACACGCTGGTGCCATCGCCGGATGAGATACCGGCGGTGCGCCGTTCCCACTCGAGGAGGTCGTACGGGTGCGTGCCCTGTTTCGTGAAGTGATGCTTCAGCCCAAGGGTGGGTCGCGTGGTTGATGCGGACTTCCTGTTCGACGCGCCTGCGCCGACGACCTCAGTCGCCATCTTGTGCCTCCTGGGCTCCGGTGCTTGCCGTCTGGTTCTCGGTGGTCACTTCATCTGCAACATCAACACCCAAACCGCCGGCCAGCGCACGAAGCCGGCGACCTGCGGGGCGGGGTGGCGGAGTGGTCTCGGTGAGGAGTTCGAACATGTGGTCGTCCAGCGGCCGCTGCCCCCGGGGGAGCGGGGGCTCGCGCTCGAGCCTTTGCAGCTCGTCGGCAAACTCCTCGGTATCCTCGAATTGCCGGTACACCGACGCGAATCGCACGTACGCGACGGTGTCCACATCTTTCAGCCGCCGAAGGGCGAGCTCGCCGATGGCGGTGCTCGACACCTCTTGCTTCATCCGGTTCCTGAGACTCACCTCGATGTCGCGCACAGCCGACTCGAGATGGGTCGTGGGAACGGGTCGCTTGTGGCAGGCCCGGCGGAGTCCCGCCAGAACCTTCTCGCGGTCGAAGGGCTCCCGCTCACCAGAGCTCTTGATCACCATAAGCGGCATGTCCTCCACGCGCTCGTAGGTGGTGAAACGCCTACCGCATGTCTGGCACTCACGCCGCCTGCGAATGGCGTCTTTCGTATCAGGAACACGCGACTCCATGACACGGTGCTCTGAACCCTCACAAAATGGACAGATCACGACAAAACCACTACAGGTGGGGTGAGCAACATGACGGGCACACTACATCCGGTGTCTGGGCCGTGCAAGTGTGCACTGTTGTGAAGCGCCCGCTGGGAGCAACTTCCGCGTGACACTTCGCCCGCTCAGAGCGGAAATGGGGTCTGTCCCCAATTCCGCTCTGAGCGGTGATTATGTGACGGATCGTGGCGGGCGCGCAAACCGGGAAGTGGAACTTCCGGCTTCGGGGCGTGAGCGGCGATCTGTTCGCCACATGCACGCTGCGCGGGCGCAACATCACGTGTCAAAACACCTGACGGCTACTCCAAGAACTGCAGGCGCGTGAGGGGCCAGTAGATGACTTCCGCTTGGCCGATCACGTTGTCCTCTGGGGTGAACGCGGCACCACTCTCGGCCCACACGTGCGCATCGCACGAACCCGGGCGGTTGTCGCCCAGCACCAGAATCTCTCCCTGAGGCACCACCGGGAACGTGGCCTCGTAGTCCGGGGTGAGTGCACCGCCCACCACGTACGGCGTGGCCCGGCCGTCGCCCAATGCCTTCACGAAGGTCACGTACGTGGTGTCGCCTTCTGCCAATTGCGTCTCGATGACTCCGTCGGGGCCGAACGAGTTGGGCGATGCGGTGCGCTTCACGGCGACCAAACCACCCGGCCGCAGTTCGGGGTACGGGCTGGATGCCGAGATGGTGACCTTCTGCACGCTCACCTCATCACCTGGGATGCCGATGACGCGCTTGACGAACGGCACATCACCGAGCTCGCTACATGCCTCACGGGCGCCCTTGGTGGGGTTGAACACCACGATGTCACCGCGCGAGATGTCACGAAATGCGTAGATGACCCGATTGGCGATGACGCGATCAGGCGCGCGGTCACCGGTGGAGTTGGCCCCTTGAATCGCGGGGAACATCGAATTGGTGGGGATCTCGTACGGCTTGGCCAGCGCAGCTTGGATGACGAACGCCAAGGTAATGGCCACGACAACGGGCAGGATCAGATCCTTCACCAGCTTGCGCACAGGCGGCTACTTCCTCTGTCGGTCGATAACGAGCCACGCGACGCCAGCAATGAGGGCGAGCACCGCGAGCACGATGATGACCCACACTGCCGCCGGCAGGCCTCCATCGCCGGCCAACACCGTCTCCGATGACGCCGCCGACCCGCTGCTGCACGCCGCACCGGGTCGCCGCAGGTTGGTCAGTTCGGCCTGGCGAATGACGTCCACGGCCGCGCCGTACTGCTGCTGATCGGGGCGAATGAGCCTGAGGGCTTCCTCGAACTGGGCCAGCGTGTAGCAGCCATCAATCTGCCCGTTGTCCTCATAGTCGGCCAGCACCGCTCGGCTGCTCACCTCTGCCGCCTGCTGGCCGTCGGCGGTGGCCGACACCGCCGTGGTGTCGCCTGCGCTACCCGCGCATTCGATCTGCGCCTGCTGGATCACGTCAACCGCCGCGCCGTACTGCTGCTGGCCGGGGCGTATCTGCTTCAGGGCCGCCGCGTAGTCACCACGCGCGTAGCAACGGGCAAGCTGCCCGTTGTCGGCGTAGTCATCGAGCACGGCCTGTCCACTCGCGAGTGCGGACGAGGCGAAGAGCCCCATGACGAGCGCGAGGAGAAGGGACGTGAGTACGCTGCGACGGATGACGGTGGCCATAGTAAGAACGCCCGTGGCGCGGGGCGCGAACGGGCGTTACGCGAGCGTACCCGCACCCCGTGGGGCGGGCAAGCCGACACGTCCGAGGAGCACGCGCTGACAGCGCGCCTCAACCGCGAGAATGTCCCCCTGCTAGTGGGAGCGCTGCTGCTTCTGGGCTGGACTGTTCTCGCGAGCGCCAACGGAGGGATCGACCTCGGTGATGGCTTGGCCACGCGTGGCGCAACCGCCGCGTTGTTCGCCACGGTCATCGCAGCCCCGGTGGCCGCGTGGACTCTCGGTCGCGCGCGCGACCGCGCGGCCGTCACATCTGGGCCGGCGCTTCTGGCCATGGCTGGCCTGTTCGGAATGGCCGTCTGGGCCGGCATCTCTATCGGGTGGGCACTGGCTCCCGACATGGCCTGGACCGAGGCCAACCGCATCGCGCTGGCCTTCCTCGCCCTCGTAGTGGGCATCGCCCTGGGTGCCGTCATTCCCAGGGCGCCCGAACGGTTCGCGGTGGGCCTGGCACTGGCCGCCGCACCGGTCATCATCTGGGGCCTGCTCGCACGCTGCGTACCCACCGTGTTTGGCAGCGACTACGAGCCGGCTCGCCTGCAGGCCCCCGTGGGCTACTGGAACGCACTTGCGCTCGTGGCCGTCATCGCGGTTCCGGGCATCCTCTGGTGGGCTGCGCGTCGCCGGTCCACCACGGTGGATCGGTGCGTATCGGCGGGCGCGCTGGTGCTGGCATTCACCGCGCTCATGCTCACCTACTCACGCGGTGGCCTGCTGGCACTGCTACTGGTGCTCGTCATCGTGTTGGGGTTGGTGCCGGGCCGGGTGCGCATGTTGTCGGTGCTCATCGGCGGGGCCGTCGGCGCGCTGCTTCCGGTGCTGTACGGGCTCTCCACCGACGCGCTCACCGGCGACGCCCTCATCGCCGCCGATCGCAGCAGTGCGGGCTGGGGCCTCGCGTGGCGCATTGTGTTGGGCGTTGGCATCGGCGTGGGCGCCGCGTGGCTGGCGGTACGAGTGCTGGGCGGCGGACGCCTCAACCGACGCAGGGCGGGCATCGTCGCCATCGTCATCGTGGGCATCGGTGTGGTGGGCACCATTAGCTACACGGCGGCACGGCCCGACGCGGTGGGCACCTGGATCTCAGCGCGTGCCAGCGAGGTTGCCGGAACCTCTGGGGGCCTCGCCAACACCCCCGGTCGCCTAGGAAGCCTTGACACCAACCAGCGCATCGACTGGTGGGCAGAGGCCGCCGCATCCGTGGAGCAGGCGCCGATAGTGGGTGAGGGCGCGGGGTCGTTCGCGCTCGTGCACCTGCGCCAGCGCGACTCGTCAGAGGACCGGCTGAATGTGCGCCAGCCGCACAACCTGGCGATTGAGGTGCTGTCGGGTATGGGCATCGTGGGTCTCGCCCTGTTGGCGTGCGTCATTGTCGGCATCACTTGGGCCGTGGTACGTGCCCGACATCGCGGTGCACCGGCCACCATTGCCCTGCCTCTCGCCATCGTCGCCGCGTTCCTTTTGCAGTCACAACTGGACTGGACCTGGACGGTGCCCGCGCTCACCACGGCCGCAATGGCCGCGGGCGGCATCCTCATCGCGTCCGGCGCCCCGGGCCCGGCTGCGCCCGGGCGCACGCTGCCGCGAGCGGCGATGGTGGCAGGCTGGGTTCTGGTGCCGGTCGTCATCATGAGCATGCTCATGCCGTGGTGGAGCCAGCAGGACGTCGCGGCGGGCAACGCCGCCGTGGCCGCGGGGCAGCCGGGCGTGGCCGATGCCAAGGCGTCGCGGGCATCCTCGCTCAACCCGTTCTCCATTCAGCCCTGGCTACTCCGGGCACGTGCCGCTGCCCTGCGGGGCGATACCGTGGCGCTGCGTGATGCCGCTCGCCAGGCCACCATCGTGCAACCCGACAACCCCGCCGGATGGACCGTGCTGGCACTGACGCTGGAAAACACCCCGGCTGGCCGCGTGGCATGGCAAAAGGTCGTCGAGCTGAACCCGCTCGGCACCAAGGCGCGCGCTGCGCTTGAGGTGCCCAGCTGATGGATGCCGACGAACACGACATCTTCGCTGGGGCAGCGGATGCCTACGACGAGGTGCTGGCACCGGCAATCTTCGACGTGTGGGCAGCAGAGGTGACTCGACGGATGGGCACCCCCGGTGGCATCGCGCTGGACATCGCGTGCGGCACCGGGGTTCTGGCGGCCCACATGCTGGACGCCGGATGGACGCAGATCATCGGCGTTGACCTGTCGGCGCCAATGCTGGAGCGCGCCGAGGATCGAACGCCCGAGGCGCAGTGGATGGCCGGTGATGCGCTGGACCTGCCGCTGGACAGCGACATGGCCGACGGTCTGGCCTGCAGCTTCGCACTCATGTTCATCCTCGACCCCATCGCAGCATTGGGCGAGATGGCCCGCGTCACGCGCGCCGGGGCACCCGTGGTGGTGTCCACCTGGCTACATCTGGATGAGTGCCCGGGCTTCGCCGCAATCGTCGAGGCCGTCGAAGCCGTGGGCGGCCCGAAGCGCACCCACTTATTGCGCGCGGCCTTCGCACTGGGCGATGCCGACGATCTGGCCGAGATGGCGGACGAGGTCGGGCTCGTCGTAGTGGACGTGTCGCAATACGCCATCGAGGCCGAGTTCAGGTCGGTGGACGACCTTGCGCGTACGTATTCCACCTCACTCGGTCTGGATGACGCCGACTCGGCGGAGGTGCTGCAGCAGGAACTGGCACGGACGCTCGCGCCGTGGATGCGCGGCGACGAAGTCGTCTTTCCCATGGCCGGGCTCATCCTCGAGGCACGGAGCTCGTAGTGAGCACCATCGCGCTCATCCACCCGTTCCCGGTTGACTCCTCGTTCTGGGACGACGTGGCACGGTCGCTGCGCGCTGCTGGTCACGACGTGATGACACCCAACCTGCCCGGGTTCGGCGGGCGCCCCTTGGAGCCCGGATGGACCATGGCCAGCGAGGCCGACCATCTGGCCGACCAGATCCCGACCGGGGCAGTGATCGTGGGCCTCTCGATGGGGGGCTACGCCGCGCTGGCGCTGCTGGCTGCCTACCCCGATCGCGTGGGGTCGCTGGTGCTGGCCGGCACCCGGGCCAGCGCAGAATCGCGCGAGGGGCTCGAGGCGCGGCGCAAGACAGCCCAGTCGCTTCGCCGCGATGGCAGCGCCGCGTTCCTCGATGGCTTTGTGCCGCGGGCCCTTGGCCCCGCCGCCCCGCCCGAGGTGGTGGCGCGCCTGCGTGCGATGGCAGAACAGCAGTCGACCGATGCCATGGCACAGGCCACCATGGCCATCGCCGCGCGCGCCGATCACGATGCCCTGCTTCCACGCATTGTCGCGCCCACACTGATAATCGTGGGCGAGCACGACGTGGTGACGCCCCCCGCCGTGCACGTGCACATGGCGGCCACCATCCCCAATGCATCACTCGCCATCATCGGCGGTGCCGGGCACATGACCGCAATGGAGCAGCCAGAAGAATTCGCTGACATCGTGCTGGCACACCTCGCCCACCGCGAGACAGACTTACCCGAAATCACCGCGAGGAGACACCCCCGGTGAAGAACCCTGTGGATGGCGACGGCCTGGTGCAATACATCGGTCTGGCCGCACCCGTCATGCCCCCGATCGCAGGCCCGCCCGTTCGACCATAATATGCTTCTGAGCAGGGACTTTCCGCACACTTCTTGACTCGGCATAGGCCGGGCGCATATGCTGTCCGATCTATGCCATCACTTCCGCCTGCAATTAACCTGTCGTTCACCACCGAGGGCAACGACGGTCCGCTCGTCGTCGCCCTGCATGACGTCGGTCGTCCGCCGTCCGATTTGAAGAAGGCGCTCAAGCCCCTCTCGAAGGATCATCGCGTGATGATCCCCACCCTGCGCGGCCATGGCGACTCGCCATGCCCCGCCGGCCCGTGGAGCATTGACGACTTCGCCAGCGACGTCGCGCGCATAGTCGCCATCGAGGGTGGGGGCGCCGTGATGCTGGGCATCGGCCTCGGCGGTGCCACCGTCATGGCGCTGACCTTGGGACACCCCGGTCTGGTGTCGGGCCTCGTGCTGTCAGGCATCGGCCCACGCAGCGAGGAGTCCGAGGGCCGCGACCGCTGGATGCTCATCGCCCGGGCACTGCGCGAGCGTAACCGCGACGAGGGTCAGGCGCTCGCCGCCGAGGCCATGGCCACCCGCCCCGACTGGCGCGGCGCGCTCGCGCAGGTTGACTCCCCCGTGGTCATTGTGGCCGGAGAGAATGACAGGGCCGTACCCGTCCAGGACCAGCGCGAGTTGGCCATCTGGCTGCGCGCTGCCACCTTCGACGTGGCCGAGGGCGCCGGGCACAACATGGCAAAGGACGGCGGCAGCGATCTAGTGGCTGCCGTCCGCCGCCTCACGCGGGCGGGCGACCGTGCGGGCGCCGTCACCGCCTAGCTGTTATTCGGCACCCCTGTCTCGGCAGGGCACCTCGCCGCCCGGGCTAGTGTCCCGAGTCATAAGTTCATATGCAGTTCCCGAGCGAATCCCCCGCGATGCGGCCGGGAACTGTCACGTAATTTATGACTCGGGGCGCTAGGTGATCTCCTCGACATCATCGTCGCTCGGGGCGCCGGAATCCAGCTCATCGGCAGCGGCCAGCGTGCCGTTGGCGATGTCGGCAAGCGCACGAATGATCGTGACCGACAGGGCGTCGGACACCGCCACCTGAACGGACGAGCCGTCGGCGTCCTGAAGGCCCACGGTCCAATGGGGAATGACCTGCCCCTCATCCTGCACATGCGGCGGAGTGATCGCGGCGCCCGCAAGGCTCTCGATATTCATGCCAAACAGCATGGAGGCGGGTAACACGGTGGGCTCAGGCTCCCATGACGCGGCCTCGGGCGGCATCTGACCGCGCAGTGACTCGGCCTGGGTGAATGCCCCCATCACGTTCTCGGCGTCCTGGCGGCTCACGAATGCGGTGGCCTGCACGGACGGACCGCCAAGGAACGCGATGATGGCCGACGGGATCTGCTCGGGGTCCGGGGCATCCTCGCCCTCGGGAACCTCGATCTGCACATCAACCGGACCAGCCTCAAAGCCGGTCGCCTGAAACGCGATGGTGTGACGCACGACTCTCCTCGTTGTGTAGCGTCGAAGGCCAATGGGGCAGTACACCACCACAGGAGCCCACGCGGGACGGGGCATTCTCACACAGCCGGGGGGTGCGGTGACCGTGGCGCTGCCCGGTCGGGTCTCCCCCGACATGCTGCTGGCGGCCGTGCAGCACTTGGAGCGCCCGGTGTTGGTGCACCACCTCGGCCGCACCATCGTGGCCGCGTGCCCCGACGCCGTGGCCACGGGCGCCTCGATCTGGGACGCCCTGCGCCGCCCCACGGTGTCCACCGGCGCCGATCCCATGGCGGGCGGCTGGATGGGACTCCTTGCCGACCGCCTCGCAGGAACCGTGGAACTGCTTCCGGGATCCCCACCCGACGAGGCGGGGCCGCCGAGCGCAGTAATCGCAAGATACCCGGCGGTGTTCGTGGTGGACGATGACAACACCGCAACCCTGCACGCCGAGCGCCGCGGGCCAGCGTTCGACGCATTGCTGGGGGCGACCACCAAAATCAATGGGGACAGACCCCCCCTGGGGACAGACCCCGGGCGGGGCCTGTCCCCAAATCACGAACTGCCTGCTCAGGGCAGGGGTGGGGGTGGGGGGGGGACAGACCCCGGGGGGGGACAGACCCCGGGGGGGGTCTGTCCCCAGGTGTCTCGGGTGTCGGTGCTGTCGTCGCTGCCTGGTGACCTCTACCTCGCGGCGGTTGAGCGGGTGCGCGACCTGATTCAGGCTGGCGACGTGTACCAGGTCAACATCGTGCAGCGGCTTGATGCCGAGTGGAGCGGTGGGCCTTTGGCGCTTGCCACCGCACTGTGGGCTGCTGCTGGCCCCGCGCCGCACCGCGCCTACGTGCAGATGGACGAGGGGACCCTCATCTCGGCGTCGCCCGAGCGCATGGTGGCCAGTGACGGGCACGTGGCCTGGAGCGAGCCGATCAAGGGCACGGCGGCGCCGGGGGGCTACGACGGCCTTCGCGCCAGCGCGAAGGACTGCGCTGAACACGTGATGATCGTGGACCTTGTGCGCCACGATCTGGGGCGGGTGGCGCGGGTGGGTGGCGTGTCGGTGCCCACGCTCATGGCACCGCTCACCACCGCATACGCCGACCACATGGTCAGCCGGGTACGGGCCGAACTGCGCAGCGACGCGGGCCCGGCCGACCTGCTGCGCGCGGTGTTCCCCGCGGGGTCGGTGACCGGTGCGCCCAAGGTGCGCGCGGTCGAAGTGATCCGCGAAATCGAGCCGGTGGGGCGCGGCCCGGCACTTGGCAGCGTGGTCGCCGTGGGCACCGATGGATCACTCGACGCGAGTGTGACCATCCGCACCGCCTGGCTTCCCGCCGGCGTGCCCCGAGCGCAGTACTGGTGTGGGGGCGCCATCGTGTGGGACAGCGACCCGGTGGCAGAGCGTGACGAGGCATGGCAGAAGGCCCGGCCATTTCTTGACGCGCTCGGGGTCGAGGCCCCATGAGCCACGTCGTATGGCTGGACGGCGCGCTGGTTGACCCGGAGACCGCGGCACTGCCCATCACCGACCCCGGGGTGCGATGGGGCGATGGCCTGTTCGAGACGATGCGTGCCGAGCACGGTCGCGTGCCCCTGCTCGACCGGCACCTCACGCGCCTCGTCACCTCGATCCGCGCCCTTGGGCTCGACCCCGTGCCCACCGAGGCCGACATGCGCCGGGGTGTGGATGCGGTGGTGGCCGAACTGGACGACACCCTGCATCGCGTGCGCATCACCGTGACCACCCGCCCCACGCTGCTGGTGGAGGCCACCCCCTACGCGCAGGCCAACCCCAACGCTGGCGTCACCGTGGTGGCGCTGCCCAACACCTGGTGGCCGGGCGACAAGATTCACGAGCACAAGACGCTGTCGTACGCCGAGCACCGCCTCGCCCACCGCCGGGCCGTGGCAGAGGGCGCCGACCACGCCCTGCTTGTTGACGACCGGGGACGATTGGGTGAGAGCGACGCCGCCAACGTGTTCGTGGTGATCAGGGGCACGGTGATCACCCCGCCCGTTGAGGGAATCCTCGGTGGCGTCACCCGCGACGTGCTGCTGGACGCCGCGGCGACGGCGGGAATCACCGTCGAGGTGCGCCACCTTGACGAGGCCGAGTGGCGCGGTGCCGAAGAGATGCTGCTGTCCAACAGCCTGGCGGGGGTCATCCCCGTGCTCACCATTGACGGCACCCCCGTGGGCGACGGCACCGTCGGCCCCATAACCACCCGCCTGCGTGCAGCATTCGAACGCGCTGGTGGGCGGGCCTAGTGCCCCGAGTCGTAAGTTCGTATGCAGTTCAAGACTCGGGGCACTAGCCCTTGGTGCCGCGCGCGGCCTTGGTGCCGTGCGCGGGTTTCTCCTTGTTGGGACTCTTCACCTTGTGGCCCAAAAGGCGCATGGCCTTGAGGCCGAGCGACAACTTCTCGCGGTCGTCGGTCTTGCCGATATCGAGCCCCGCCAACTCGGTGATGCGGTCGAGCCGGTACCTGATGGTATGGCGGTGGGTGAACAGGGTGCCCGCCGTGGCCGCCAAGTTGCAGTCGAGTTCAAGGTAAGTGGCGACGGTACCCACCAACTCGGTCTGGTACTGATCGTCGTACCGCACCAACGGCGCCATGGTCTGCTCGTAGAAGCTGTCGAGTTCCTCAGGGTGGTCGGCGAACACCTGAAACAACAACTTGTACGTACCCGTTTCCTCGAAGGTGACCACCTCTCCCGACCGGCCCAGGCGCTCGCCGATGCTGAGGGCCAACTGCGCCTCGTCAATGGCACTGCCGAGGCGTTCGGGGTCAATCTGGTGACGCGATAGCGCGAGTGTGAGCGTGAGCCCGGGCACCGTGGGGCCGGTGGCGGCCAACAGGCGCCGCGCAAGGATGTGGGCCAGCTCCTCGGGGCCCTCCCCGGCATCGCCCTCGGCACGCCGCGGCAACAGGATGACCAAGAGGTCCTCGTGCCAATCCACCAATGCACGGGGCCAATGCAGGTCGAGCACGGCGCGCGTCTGCTGCATGAAGCGCCGCACCAGACGAGGGTCCGTGATGACCCGACCGTCGCTGTGCGGGTCTTGAAGCGTGCCCACCACGGCCACCGCGCCATCGCTGAGATCGGCTCCCAAGTGACGCGCGCGGCGCACCAGCGAAGCGCGGCTGACCACCTCGCCGGCCAGCAGTTCTTCCAGCAACTCACCGCGAAGGCTGGCCTCGGTGTCAACCCGAGTGTCCTCGCGTACGCGCTCCACCAGCAGGGCGTCGGTCAGCGCCTGTGCCACCGGGTCCGCCGCGGGCGACTCACCGCGCCACGTGACCAGCACACCGGCCAGCGTGTCGTCGCCTTGCAACTGCAGGATGTGCGTGCCCTTGATGCCGGCCTGCACGAACGGTCCAAGCAGCGAGGCCGGTCCGTGGTCACGTGCGGCCTCAATGGCGTTCTCCAACTGCTCCTGGCGCGCGTCGGACACCCCGGCCACGCCGAGGATGTCGAGGTACTCGTCAAGCAGCATCACCGGCGCGTCGAGCAGTTGGGATGCGGCCTCGGCAATGCCGGGGACACCACGCCCCGAGATGAGCGCCTGACGAAACGCGCGCCTGGCATCGCGCTCGCGGGCCTCGCCGCTGAGTGCTTGGGCGATGGCCGACAGCACCTCGCCCCAGGGGCGGTCGGTCGGAATGGTGATGACCGGCACGGCCGGGTTGCCCGACACCTCGGAGCGGGTGATGGCTGCCACCACGCCGTTGGGCACGGTCGTACCGAGGCCCCGGGGCACCACCAGCAGGCCGCCCGTGGCCGCGGGCGCCGCGGGATCGTCCAGCACAAGGGCCTCGATGATGAGCCCGTCCGCACCCCCCTCGGGCGCCACGGTGGCTCCCACCAGGGCGGGCAGGGCAAGGATCTCGGCGAGCGGTCGTCCGGTGACGACCGCAGCGTCGACACCGCGCGATGTCCGGGAACGCGTGCTCACACGTGCAGCATGCCCCACCCGCAGATCCCCGGCAAGGCTCTGCCATAAGGGGTTTGTCCCAATGCACAAACGGGGCCGCACGCTTCTTGGCCCTCGTGAATACACCCCCGGTGTGTGCGCGCCGTATCCTTACGCAGCCGGGTGACGCCCGGTCGGCGCTTCATTCCCGGGGGAAACACCTCCCATGCCAGGGCGCGTGTACAAAATCAGGAGGATCGACCGACCCATGCCGACCCGCGAAAAGAACGTCGGAGCAGCCCAGTGGTTTCCCGACGCCCAAGGCGCCGTGAAGATCGTGGACCTCACGCTCCCCGAGAACAATGTCTTTGGCGAGAACGTCTTCGGCCCCGCCGCCCAGCGTGCGCGCCTGCCAAAGGCCGTGTACCGCAAGTTGCAGGCCACTATCGAGCGCGGGATCGAATTGGACCCGTCCATCGCCGACGCAGTGGCCACGGCGATGAAGGACTGGGCGCTGGCCAAGGGCGCCACGCACTACACGCACTGGTTCCAGCCACTCACCGGTTCAACCGCAGAGAAGCACGACTCGTTCTTCGGTCCGACGGGCGAGGGCACCAGCCTCGCGGAGTTCTCGGGCAAGGAACTCATTCAGGCCGAGCCCGACGCGTCGTCGTTTCCCACCGGCGGCATCCGCGCCACGTTCGAGGCCCGCGGGTACACCGCGTGGGACCCCACGAGCCCGGCGTTCATTCTTGAGAACCCCAACGGCGCGACCCTGTGCATCCCCACGGCCTTCATGTCGTGGACGGGCGAGGCGCTCGACAACAAGATTCCGCTGCTGCGATCGATGGAGGCCCTCTCCACGGCCGCGCTCAAGGCCCTTCGCGTGTTTGGCGACGACGAGAGCCAGCGGGTGTTCACCACGGTCGGCGCCGAGCAGGAGTACTTCCTGATCGACGAGCAGTTCTACTTCGACCGGCCCGACCTCATCAACACGGGTCGCACGCTCTACGGCGCGAAGCCGCCCAAGGGCCACGAGTTGGACGACCACTACTTCGGGTCAATTCCGGAGCGTGTGCTCGCCTGCATGATGGAGGTGGAGCACGAGCTGGCGCGTTTGGGCGTGCCCATCAAGACCCGCCACAACGAGGTTGCCCCGGCGCAGTACGAGGTGGCACCCATCTTCGAGAACTCCAACGTGGGGGCCGACCACCAGCACCTGGTGATGCAGACCCTGCAGAAGGTGGCCCGCCGCTACGGGCTGGTGTGTCTGCTGCACGAGAAGCCCTTCGCCGGTGTCAACGGCTCGGGCAAGCACCTCAACTGGAGCATGGGCACCGACACGGGCCACAACCTGCTGGAGCCCGGCGACACGCCGCACGATAACCTGCAGTTCCTGTTTTTCTGTGCCGCCGTGATCCGCGCGGTTGACAAGCACGCGGGCCTCCTGCGCGCCGCCGTGGCCACCGCCGGGCAGGACCACCGACTCGGTGCCAACGAGGCGCCGCCGGCGATCATCTCCATCTACCTCGGCGCAGAGATCCAGCGTGTGCTGGAGGCCTGCGCCCGCAGCAAGGCCATGCGCTCCACGCCCCGGTCATTTCTGGGTCTGGGCACGCCCGTGCTGCCGCACATGCCGCTGGCATCGGGCGACCGCAACCGCACCAGCCCGTTCGCGTTTACGGGCAACAAGTTCGAGTTCCGTGCGGTCGGCTCCAACCAGGAGCTGGGCCTGCCCAACACCGTGCTCAACACCATCGTGGCCGAGTCAATTGACTACATGGGCGGTGAGCTGAAGCGGAAGATGGGGACGCGCGGAGCCAAGTTGGAGACCTCGGTCATCGAGGTGGTGCGCGCGGTGTACCGCGAGCACGGCCGTGTGGTGTTCGACGGCGACGGATACACCGAGGCGTGGCACGCCGAGGCCGAGAAGCGCGGCCTGCTGAACCTGCGCACCACGCCCGATGCCCTGCCCCAGTTCATCACCCCGAACACCGTGCAGGTGTTCAGCAAGTACAAGGTGCTCGACAAACGCGAGTTGCACGCGCGCTACGAGGTGTATGTCGAGCAGTACATCGCGAAGGTGAACATCGAGGCGGAGACGGCGGCCAACATGGCACGCACGCTCATTCTGCCGGCGGCGCTGCGCCAGATCGCGCTGTGCAAGGCGGCGGGCATCGCGGTGCTCACGGTCGAGGTCGTTGACGCCACGGAGGACTTCATCGCGCGCTTGGCGGTGTTGGAGAAGGCCAACGCCAAGCACCCGCACGCAACGCCCATCAAGCACGCCATCTACATGCGCGACACGATCATCACTGCCATGCAGTCGGTGCGCGAGGTCGCGGATGCGCTGGAGGGTCTCGTGGCCGACGACCTGTGGCCGCTGCCCAAGTATCAGGAGATCCTGTTCGTCAAGTAGGCGACACCCCTTGGGCAGTTCACTCGGGGTGCCTTCGGGCACCCCGAGTCGTCGTGTGGGCCACCCCTGTTAGGTTGGCCACATGACCCGCGAAGAGATCATGGCGCTCGTCGAGGAACGCGACATCAAGTTCGTGCGCTTCTGGTTCACGGACATCCTCGGTCAACTGAAGAGTTTCGCCGTCACACGCGAAACGTTGCCGGATGCCATGGCAGAGGGCATGGGGTTCGATGGCTCCTCGATCACCGGCTTCAACGCCATCGAGGAGTCGGACATGATCGCCATGCCCGACCCCAGCACGTTTCAGGTGCTGCCCTACCGCCCCGACATCCAGGGCGTGGCCCGCATGTTCTGCGACATCCAGCTGCCGAATGGTGCGCCCTACGAGGGCGATCCGCGCCAGATTCTGCGCCGCGCAGTGGCGCGCGCTCAGGACATGGGGTACGACCACTACTTCGTCGGGCCCGAGCTTGAGTTCTTCTACTTCACCGACTCCAAGCACCCCGAGCCGCTGGATCAGGGCGGCTACTTCGACCTGACCACGCTCGATGCCGCCAGCGACCTGCGCCGCGAGACCGTGCTGGCGCTCGAGGCCATGGGCATTCACGTGGAGTACTCGCACCACGAGGTGGCGCCCAGCCAGCACGAGATTGACATGCGGTACGACGACGCCATGCGCATGGCCGACAACGTCATGACGTATCGCACGGTGGTGAAGGAGGTGGCGCACCGCAATGGCATCTACGCCACCTTCATGCCAAAGCCCTTGGCCGGCGAGAACGGCTCGGGAATGCACACGCACCAGAGCCTGTTCAAGGGCGAACGCAATGCGTTCTTCGACCCCGAGGATGAGTTTCTGCTGTCGGCCGATGCCAAGGCCTTCATCGCCGGACAGTTGCGCCATGCCCGCGAGTTGTCGTGCGTGTTCGCCCAGTGGGTCAACTCGTACAAGCGCTTGGTGCCGGGGTACGAGGCCCCCGTGTACATCGCCTGGAGCCGCCGCAATCGCTCGGCCCTCATCCGCGTGCCGATGTACCACGCGGGCAAGGAACACGCCACGCGCTGTGAGTTGCGGTCACCCGACCCTGCATGCAACCCCTACCTCACCTTCGCCGCGATGCTGCATGCGGGCCTCGACGGCATTGAGAAGGGGTACGAACTGCCGGCGCCCATGGAGACCAACCTGTACGAGTTGGGCCCCGAGGAGCGTGCACGCGAGGGCATTGACGCGCTGCCCGAGAATCTGGGTGAGGCCATCGAGATCGGCGCGGCCAGCGAATTGCTGTTGCGGGCGTTTGGCGAGCACACCCACGCCCGGTTTGTTGAGAGCAAGCGCGCGGAGTGGGAGGAGTACCGCGTGCAGCTGACGCCGTTCGAGATGGAGCGGTACCTGCCAATTCTCTGATGATCTCGGCCTGGGCAGAGAACCTCATTTGGATCGTGGTCATCATCGCGGTGGCCACCATCTGCATCTGGGTGGTGCGGCGCGTGGAGCACCACACGGTCACGCGTGTCCTACGAAGCGGTGAGACCGTGGAGGCACGCCAGCGGGGTACGGCAGTGTCTGCGCTCGCCGCGGGCGTGATCTACATCGTCGTGCTGGCGGCGATTATCTCCGTGGTCGCGGCCATCTTCGGTGCCAGCAGCGTTGCCGCCATCTCGGGATCCGCGTTCGTCATCATCGTGCTGGGCTTCACCGTGCAGCGCCTGTTGGCCGACGTGGTGGCCGGGTTCTTCATCCTCTTCGAGGGTCAGTACGCGGTGGGCGATCTCGTGGAGCTGGATTCCGCGATCCCCATGGGTATCGTGGAGCGGGTCGCCTTGCGGGTGACCACCCTGCGCGCGCTCAACGGCGACGTGATCTCCGTGCCCAACTCCGCCGTGAAGGCGGCACGCCAGTTCGCGCACGGCATGCGTGACATGGAAATCGGGGTGCTCACCACCGATGTCGCGCTCGTGGCGGTCGCGGTTACCGATGCTGCAGATCTGGTGGGCCCGGGCGGCGTGCGATTTGGGTCGGCGCCGCTCATCACGCGCACCGACGACATGGGTGCCGGCCTCAACTGGGTGCGCATCCGCGTGGACGTTCCGCCGGGGTTCGAGTGGATGGCCTCGAGGCTGCTCGTGGACGTGATCAAGGCGCGGTGCGGTGATGCCATGAGGGGTGAACCCGTGGTGGTCGACACCAATCGCGCGGTGCTCGCGGCCTACCAGCAGATGCTTAAGGGGGCGGCCTCGGTCTAGATGGCCGCGAGGGCGATGACCTCGCGCCAGCGGTCCACACAGGCGTCCCAGGTCCAGCCCGCGGCGAAGGTGCGGCCGCTCTCGCCCATTACGCGCCGCTCGTCCGGGTTGTGTGCCAAGCGCACGAGTTGCCGCCCGTAGGTGTCGGGGCCCGTGTACAGCAGCCCACCTCCCGAGCGCGCGGTCTGGCCGACCACCACCTCGCTGCGGGCAAAGCCGAGTGTGGGCCGTCCAGCACGCCAGGCTTCAAGGGCCACCAGCGACAGGCTCTCGTAGGGCGAGGGCAGCACCACCACCTCGCAGGCATCCAGCAGGTCGGCGCGCTCCTGATTGCTAATGAAGCCGGTAGTGACCACCCAGCCGGGAATGCGAAGGCCCGCGGCCTGGCGGCCGGCCAGCACCAGCCCCAGTTCGCCACCGGCAGCGCGATAGGCGGCGTGCGCGCGAATGAGCGCGTCCACACCCTTCGAGGCATCTACGCGTCCCAGATACAGCGCAAAGCGGTGGGGCAGCGCGTGCTGCTGCCGAATGCGGCTGGCATCGCCAGCGGGTGCCGGGTCGAGTCCGGCCCCCACCACCACACCGGGGATGTCGCCCACCCCAACCATGTCGCGCACCAGTGCTTGTTCCTCGGGAACCATGAATGCATGTGCCCGTGCCGACCGGATGACGCCACGCGTGAGCGTGAACCGCAGCATGGGCTCCTCATGCGCCAGCGGCACCACAATGGCCCGGTCACGCACGATGGGCATGGCCATCTGGCTAGTGGCATACAGGTAGGTCCACACGGCGACCGCCCTGTGGAATTGGGGTCTGTCCCCATTTCCGCTCAGTGCGGCCAAGAGGTCACGCGAGACGGGGCCCTGTGCCATCGCCCACTCGGCTTCCAATCGGGGGTCGCCCGGGTTCAGGCCGAGGTGGCGCACAAGGTCGGCCGACCGCTCGGGGTTGGGCGGCTGCACGCCGAAGCGGCGCACCACCACGCCGTCATCCTCGAATGCCCCCTCCGGGTAGTACGGGGCCCACGTGAGGTAGTCACGGGCCGTAGTGGTGTAGACGGTCACATCCTCACCGGCGCGCACCAGTGCGCGCGCGGTGTCGCGGCAGAGCGCCTCGGCACCACCCGCCACCTCAGCGCCGTAACGCTGCACAACGAAGCCGACGGACATGGTGCTACCCCTTGTCGGTATCGCCCTCGAGTTCCGCGATGCGGGCCTCGAGACGGGCGATCTGGGCCTGCGTGCGATGGCGGTCGCGCTCCAGTTGCGCGAGCAGGTCGGCGAGCGCCGGGGTGATGAGGCGCATGACGGCGCGACGGCTCCCGCCCACGGCCTTGCCGGTGATGCCATCGCGCGCCGATGGCGCGGGGTCGCTGATGCGCAAGGGCGCAAGTGGTGGCTCGCCGGCGGCGTCGCGCAAGGCTGCCAGCAGGGCGTCGGGGTCGGGCTCCATGCCGGGGGCGTCGGAGGCCACTAGTAAGCCCCTCGCTTGAAGAGCACCGCCGGAATGGTGCGCACCAGAATCACCAGATCGAGCCAGATGGACCACGTCTCGATGTAATAGAAGTCGAGCCGTACCAACTCGTCGAAGGACAGGTCGGAGCGGCCGCTCACCTGCCACAGACCCGTCATGCCCGGCAGCACCAGATAACGCTTGCGGTGCAGGTCGTCGAGCAGCAGGTAGTCACGCTCGGGCAATGGCCGAGGCCCCACCAGCGACATCTCGCCGCGCAAGACATTGAACAGCTGCGGCAGCTCATCAATGCTGAACCGACGCATAAACCTGCCCACGGCGGTGACGCGCGGGTCGTCGTTGATCTTGAAGAGTGCGCCATCGGCCTCGTTGCGGTGCTCCAGCTCCACCTGCATCTGGTCGGCACCCACGCGCATCGTGCGGAACTTGAGGCAGTCGAACGGGTGCTCCTCCACACCCACGCGACGGCTGCGGAAGAGCACCGGGCCGCGATCGGTGAGCCACACCGCCAGTGCCGCGATGATGAGGATGGGCGCGAGCACCAACACGAGCAGGGCACCCACCACGATGTCGAAGCCCCGCTTGGCGAGAAACGCGATGCCGCCCAGCACGGGCGGGCGCAGTTCGAATAGCGGCAGCCCGGGAGCCGGCACCGCGCGGATGGAGTGTGACAGCAGTTGCGCCGTGGTGGGCGCAAGGCGCACGGGAATGCCACGGCGACGGCAGAGGTCGAGCAGGTCGAGGATGGGCCGGTCGCGGCCCGCCGCGCCGGCCAGGATCACCTCGTCCACCTGATCGGGGTCGAGCAGCAGATCCAGTTCCGCGGCAGACGGGCTCTCATGGTTCGTACCGACGCCCGGAATGAGTACATGCACGCCCACAACCCGGTAGGTGACGCCATGGCGATCGTGACCCGAGCGCTCGAGGGTCTTGGCAATTGGGCCGGTCATGTCGGGAGACCCCACCAGCAACGCGCGGCGCTCGAACTTGAGCCAGTCGAGTGCCAGCGCGGTGATGCTGTCCCACGACCCGCGCAGCACGATGATCAGCACGCTGATGGCGAACCACGACGAGTAGAAGATGTAGAAGGTCTGAAACTGCCAGCCGCTGGCCAGCATCAGCGCCAGCACGATGACAGTGGCGATGGTGACCGACGACAGAATGCGCGCCGACCCCCCGCGCTCACCGCGTTCGCGGTACAGGTGGTTCTTGGCGAAGACCAGCACCAGCGTGATGGTGACGATAGGCAGCGCCTTCTGCTCCACCGACCAGATGGCACCGCTGTCCACGGGCTGCCCGGTCACCCACAACTTAAAGGCCAGCACGGCGTAGAGGCCGAGGAAGGCCGATACCACGTCAATGCTCACCAGCGCTGCCACCGAAAACCCGCGCCGCAGATACTCGCGGTGCTGGCGACCCTTGAGGAAGGGCACGCGCCGCACATCGCGTGACGCGCGACGCTCCGATCCTTCGGTCGCCGCTGCCCGGGTGGGCGGCGGCGGTAATGGCGGCGAGCTCACGGCCGCAGCGTACCCCGCACTACTTCACCCTGACTGTCACGGGCCAACTCGTACGGGTCAGCTGCCCCCCGCTGGGTACATCACCGGTCCAGGTGGCGCGGTAGGTGCTGGTGGCACCCGGAACCAACTTGGCGGCAAACGAGCCGTCCCTCGTGGTCTTCACTCTGGCCACGGCAATCCAGTCGTCGCCGCTTTGGCGCTGAATCGTCACCTGACTGGGGCCGCGGGCGGTGCGTACCTGGCCCACCAACGTGGTGGTGCCGGTCTTCGACACAACCTTGGTGCTGATGGGGCCCATGGGCAGCGAGAAGACCTGGGCGGCAGGCTTGACCTGTCCGTTCAACCTCATCAGGCCCGATCCCCACGCGCCGTTGTCTTGCAGGAAGTACCACACAACCATGCCGACGCGGCGGTTTGTGCGCACGCGACGGTAGGCATCTTGCAGGTACTGCGCCTGCTGCGCCTCGCTCACGTTCAGGCTGTACTGGGCCACCTTCTGGGTGCTGAAACCGAACTCGGTCAGCCACAGCTTCTTGCCGCGCAGGTAGGTCTGGTCCACTTCCTTCTGGAAGCGTTTGATGTTGTAAAGGTCAATGTACGAGGCACCGGCAAAACTGACGTCGCGCGGGGTGGTGATGGGGTACGGGTGGTGGCTGACCACGGTCATCGGCGGGCGCAGGCCTGGGGCATTCAGCGCCTTGAGGAACGCCGAGGGCGTCACGCGCGCGTTGGCGCTCTTGGGGCACGACGATGGACACTGATCTCCGGCAGGCGCGGTGACCATTCCGCCGATGCGTGCACGCGCATCGATGCGCGTGATGTTGATGTAGAAAGCGCGAAGGAGTGCCGTGTAGGTGGTGGGTGACACCGGTGTCCAGGTCGTGCCGCGCTTCTTGAATTGCGGACGCAGGAACAGGGGGATGTTGGGTTCGTTCCAGGCCTCCCAATCGCGCACGCCGCGGGGCGTGTAGCGCGACGCGGCCGCGTAGGCGAAGGCACCGAACTCACCGGCGCGCAACGGACGGCGCGAGTAGTCGGGGAACTTGGCGCTTTTCTTCACCGCCGGGTCGGCAGCCCACGTCGGTGTGCCCCACACGGTGAACAGCACCTTGACACCCCGCTTTGCGGCGGCGTCAACAATCGCGTCGAACGCGTCCCACTTGTAGGCCGCGTCGAACTGGTCCTTCGGGCGTTTGGGGCGAGTGAGCGCCACTTGGTCCCAGCGCATGTCCACCCGAATGATGGACGCGCCCATCTTGGTCATGGTGTTGACCCGGTCGTCGGCCTCCTTGGCAGGCACCTGCCACACGCGGTCGTCCTGAATACCGGCCTGCGCCGACAGAGGGGGAATACCGGCGACGGTGCCCTTCAACACCTTCGGCTCTGCCGCGGACCCACTGCCACAGCCAACGAGGGTTGCGGCGGCGAGCGCTACGAGGCTCGCGCAGATAACGATGGCGTTGAACGGTCGGCGCATACGGTGGGGTGTCTCCTTGGGCGCTGCTTCATGACGGGTCGCGACTGCGGTGTGCAGAATAGGGACACCAAACGACGCCAACCCAGCGCCGGACCATCCCAAGCGCCGAACTCACCAGATCCTTACGGGCTGCGCGCGGGCATCCCTGCCCCGGCGGGAGGGCGTATCAGCCCAATCAGGCGGCGACTGGGGGCCCGCCCACGTCCATCAGGTCACGGGCCAGATCGCTGACGGGCATGCCGTCGGCCTGTGCCTGGTCCAGTGCGGTGGGCACGTCTGGTGCCAACCCGAGCCGCAAGCGGATACTGGCGTCAATCGCTGCCAGCCACTCGCTCACCCGGTCACAGTGCACCAGCACGGCACCCGGCTCACGGGCCATGACGTCGGCCACGTCGGCGGCAAGCCGCGGAATCTCGGCCCGGCCCTGCACCATGTCCTTCAGCGGATGCCACCGCACCCCAAAGCCATGCTGCGCGTATTCCACGAGGGAGTGGCGCGAGCGCATGCCGCTAATGATGGTGCGCACGCCCTGTTCGTGCCACCAGATCAATTCGGCTTCCCGACGGGCCACGCGCTGGCTCCGGCCACCCCCGCCCGGACGTTCGCCAATGGCAAGGGCGCCCGGAACGATCCAGGCGTGGGGTGGTGGGGTGAACTGGGACATGGCTTCCTCCTCGGCGGGATGCGGTGGTCCCCATACTTCTCGGGAGCCCCATCACGCCTCCACGCGTGGTCGTGCCAAGTTGCTCACCAATCTCTTACGAACCGGCCCCGAACCCTTTACGTAACCGGCTCCACATTGGCGCGGGGGCCGCATACCGTCGGCGTGCAAGTACAACCCACGCCTAAAGGGACGAGCCATGGTCCGACGTACGCTCATCACAGCAGGACTCATCGCGACCACGGCACTCGGCGCCGGGATCGCACAGGCGGCACCCGACGTCACCTCGGTAGATGTGAACCGTATGGGCAAGAAGGGCGCCATCGCGGTCGTGGTTGAGGCCGCGCGGGGCACCAAGACCATCAAGCCCACCATCAAGGCCACCATCGCTGGACGCACACGGGTGGCCAAGGCCCTCAACTGGTCCACGTCCACACAGCCCACCGACACGGTCACCTACGTCGCGCACTTTCCGCGCCCCAAGGGGATGGGAAGGGTGGCCTCTGTGAGCATCGAAGCCTGCGACAGCACGGGGTGCGCCACCACGCTGCGCGACGTCACCGTGGTTCGCTCGACACCCACCACAAAGCGATCCATTCGCGATGGCGCGCTGCTGCCCCCGCTGCCAGCGAACGCAGTGGACGCCACCAGGGCCATAGCCATCGCGCTTGCCACCGTGGGCAATGGCAGCACCCTCATCAAGGTTGGGCGGGACGATAAGAGGGGAGCGGTATGGAAGGTGAAGATGCTCCGCGCAGATGGCGCACGCGTGAAGGTGTACGTGGCGGCCAACGGTGACGTGCTGGCTCTGCGCGTCCAGACCAAGCGCGCCGACAAGGGTGACCACCCGCGCGACCGCGCACCCGCACCGCTTCCGCCTGGATCGATCACGCCCGATCAGGCCATTGCCACGGCACTCGCCTATGCAGGCGACGGCAGCAGGCTCCTGTCGTTGGAGACCAAGGACAGGCGCCAGGTGGCCTACGAGGTGAAGGTCATCAGCGCCAACGGCACGGTGCTGGAGATCAAGATCGCCGCCGACGGATCGATCATGTCCGCCGGCGTGGACGACTAGGGGCAACCACGATGGCCTGCCCCGGCGTCAGTCGGGGCAGGCGACCTCGCGGATCCACTGCGGAACAGGAATCGGTGACCGATCACCGCGCTCGATGCACACGTGGGTCAGTTCGCCCTCGGCGCACAGCACATCCCCTCGCAGAAATCGGTGACGACTGCGGAATGAGGTGTTGCCCACTGCGGCCACCCGGGTTTCGATGGTGATGAGGTCGTCCAGCACCATTCGCACGTCGAACCGGCACTGGCTGTTGACGATGGGAATGCCGGCACCCTCCGCCAGCAGTCTGGTGAACGGCCACCCCACGTCGGCCAGCCACTCGCACATGTTCCGGTCCATCCACACGTAGGCCATGGTGAAGTGGATCTGGCTCACGTCCACTTCACTCATCACGATGCGGCGCGTCTCGACGTGGATATGGGGCCCCGGGCTGCTCACATGGCCACCCTAGCCGTCGGCGAACGCGACCTTTTCCCGCTCTGAGCGAACGTGTGCCCGGCGGCGGGGGGGTGTAGCCCGGTGGTGCGCGCGTTGAGGGGTACGTCGCGCTGGAACCGACCAGTGCAATTTCCATTTCACGGGACTCGTGTTGCTGCAACACTCGCCGTCCGGCTGATCGCCATGTATGACCTAGGCCCCGACACCTCTCTCGGCGTCGCCCCGCCAGCCACTGGCGAGGACGAGGCCACCGCCCGTCGCAGACTGTGCCTCGGCGCCATGGCCGCCGCGCCTGGGTTGCTGCGGTACGCCGCCAGATTCGCGCCGTCACTTGAAGACGCCGAGGATGCCTACCAGCGATCAATGGAGATCGCGCTCACCAAGGGCCCTGTGGTGGAGCAACGGGAGTTCATCGCGTGGTTGCACGTGGTGCTGCGGAACGAGGCGACCACCTTGGCACGCTGCCGGTCGCGTGAGGCGCCCGCCGACGCCGAGGTGGTGACCGCGGCGGTTGACCGGGCCACCGGCCAGCAGGATCAGCCGGCCGCGGTGGCCGAGTGGAAGGAGCGGTACCGCACGCTGCAAGACGCCATGACCACGCTCAACGAGGCCGAACGTATCTGCCTGCTGCTGCGCACGGCCGGCGTGAGCAGGGCCGAGATCGGGTCAATGACCGGCTACACCGAGCGCAAGGTCGAGCGCTCCATCGTGCGCGGGCGCAAGCGCCTGCATGCCTGGCACCTCGATCTGGCCTCCGGCGAGAAGTGCGTGACCATGCGGCCGCAGCTGGAACTCGTGGCCGACGAGGAGGCCACGGGTGCTGACCGCCGCCACGTATCGCGCCACGTGCGCCACTGCGCCCACTGCCGCGCCACGCTGCGCGCGCGGCGCCAGAGCAACGCCGGCCTGCTGGTGCTGGTGCCGGTCGCGATCATCGCCACCACCGGGATGGCGGGCGTGGGCGTGCCCGATGCCACCGCCGCCATGAACATCATGGATCGCAGTACGGCCAAGATGGTCGTGAGTGTGGGGCAAGCGTGGAACACCATGCTCGACCTCCCCGGCCTGATGAGCGCCCGCGTGGGCGGGGCCCTCGCCGTGACGGCCGCCGCCATCGCCGGGGTGCCCATCATCGCCAACCAGGTACAGGGCCAGCGCACCGGTACGGACCCTGTGGCCATCACCCAACCGGTAGAGACGAGTGCCTCGGTGACGACCACGCCCCAGGTAGCGGACGCGCGTGATCTGCTCCTGCGGCTGCAGGCTCAGGCCCAGCGCGAGCGCGAGGCGATCACCGCTCGGCGAACGGCAGCCACCCGTGCGGCCAGAGCCAAGGCACCGCAGTCACGGCCTGCCCCAGCAGCACCCACCACCTCTGCCCCCGTGGCCATCAGCACACCTCACGCCGGGCCGACAACGCCCGCCACACAACCCCAGTTGGAGTTCGGACCATGACCGACCGCCACACCCACACCCACACCCATCGTCACACCCCGCGCGCCCTCGCACTGCTCGCCGCCGCGACCCTCACTGCGGCCGTTGGCACGCAGGTGGCCCGGGGCACCGAGGGCAACCTCTATTCCCAAGGGCAGGGCGGATTCACCACCGGCGCGCTGGCCACCGCCGCTCAGGTGAATCCCAGCACGGTGCAGGTGAATGCGGGTGCCACCGCGTCGGCGCCCACCGGTGCTGCCTGGTCGATGAACTGGGGCTGCCCGGTACCCGGCAGCGAGATCGCGGGGGTGTCGTTCAACGCCCTGCGCTACGCCGCGGCATCAAGTGCCGACATCCAGGTGCAGGCCAACGGGGGCACGCTATGGGCCGAAGCTGACAGCGGCATGCCGCAGTCCCCGGCTGCGGGCCGCGGCTATGGCATCGCAATGCCCGGCGGCGTGTGCGACCTAAAACTGCAGATCGTGCAGACCCAACAGCGCCAGCAGCACGCACGGGTGTGGTGGATCGGCGGACCCAACGTGGTGATACGTGACGTGGCACCACCCACGGCCAGTATCACCAGCGTGCCGGGCGGATGGATCAGCGGTGGGCAGCAGGCAGCGCGCGTGTCGTGGCAGGCCGCTGACAACTTTGGCAGCGATGGCATCGGGTCGCAGCGCGTGTCGGTGAACGGGGAGGTGCGCTGGGCGGGGGCACCCGGGCAGGGGCAGATGGCCACCGACGTACCGCTGGACGGCGTGGGCGACGGTGTGCACCGCGTGCGCCTGGACGTGGATGGCGATGGCACGGGCGGGGCCACCAGCGAAGCCACCGTGCGCATTGACCGCACGCCGCCCGACATCGGAGAGGCCAGCACCACGGTCGCACCCGCGACGGGCCAGGCCACCATCGCATGGTCGGCCACCGACGCCACCAGCGGCCTCGCGGGCGCCACGGCCGAGGTGAACACTGCGGCCGATGGGGCGGACACCGGTCGGTGGGTGACCAGCGGCACCGTCACCAGGGCCACGGCCGGTGGGCGCCTCGCTCGCGTGGCGGGCAGTGGCATGGCCGACGGCGTGCACATGTGGCGAGTGACCGCACGTGACGACGCCGGCAACACGGTGGCGCACCACGCCGACATGCCCCTGGTGGTGGACACCCAGGCGCCCAAAATTCAGATGGCCCCCATCCCCGCCGCGTGGACCAGCACCCTGCCGCTGGATGTGACTCTGAACGACAACCTCGAAACCATCCTTGGCTTGGGCAACCTGACTGTGGACGTGAACACCGCGTCCGACGGCACCGCACGCGGCGACTGGGTGACCATGGACGAGGCCGCGCATGCACCGGGTCGCGAGCAGATGCAGGTGCCACTGATGGGGCTGGCCGACGGCACACACCAGGTGCGGCTGCGGCTGCAGAACGGCGGTCCGTTCGGGCAGGTGCTCATCGGCCAGCGCCTTGGGCTGGTACGCACCGACCTGACCCCACCCGATTTGGCGCGCGCTGCGCTCACCGTGCTGGCTGACAGCCGCGTACGCATGACCTGGTCGGCCGACGACGCCCGATCGGGCGTGGAGAAGGTGCGCCTGCAGTGGCTCGACGGCTGGACGTGGCGCACTGTCACGGAGCGGCCGGCGTCGGATGGGTCGGGAATCGTCACCATGGACCCCGCGCTCATCCCCGATGCCGAAGCGCGCATGCGCGTGCAGGTGACCGATGCGGCGGGCAACCGCCGGGGCATGGAGGTGGCAATGCCGGAGGTGGTGCGGCCCGCACCGCCGAGCGCCCCCGGCGCGACTCCGAACGCACAGAGTGCCCCAAAGCGCATGGCTGACGAGGCGCGCGAGGGAATCCTCACCCTTGGTCTGAAGGGCGGCAGGCCGCAGGTGATCGAGCGGGTTGACTACCGCACCACCACCGTGACCTACGGGCAGGCCATCACGGTGACCGGACGGCTGGTGGCCAAAAGCGGTGGCGTCCCCCTCGCGGGCTTCGCGATGGTGGCCCGCCAGAAGGGACGCGACATCGGCGCAGCAGTGACCGGGCCCGACGGATCGTTCGTGATGCTCGCCGTGCCCATCACCAGCGGCCCAATTGACGTGGGCGTACCCGACGGATCGTCGGTGGTGCCCGTACCCACCGGGCCCCGCGTGGGTGTGCACGTACGCGCCACGGTCACCCTGATGGCCAGCGCCCACGAAGCAACACCCAAGGGTGCGCCCGTGGTGTTCAAGGGCAGGGTGCAGCCGGCGCCAGGCGGCAACAAGGCCGTGGTGCTCGAGTGGCGCGACCCGTTCCGCAAGGTCTGGCGCCCAGTGGTCAACGCCAAGACCAAGCCCGATGGCGCGTTCGTCATGCGCTGGCGGTTCCAGGCCAGCGGCCTGACCGTGCCATTCCGGGTGCGCGTTCCCAAAGAGATGGGCTGGCCCATGGAGGCCGGAACCTCGAAGAGCGTGACCGTAAGAGTGCGGTAACATAATGATCATTCTCAATGGTCATATTCGTCAGGAGTCCATCGCCATGGCCACCCGCACCATCCCCATCACCGAGTTCAAGGCGCACCTGCTGCAGTTGGCATCAGAGGTGGACGCCACGCGCGACGAGATCATGGTGACCCGCCACGGAAAGCCAATACTGCGTGTGTCGCCGGTGGAGCGACCCGTTGACCTGCGGGGCAGCTTGGTGCTGCCGGACGACATCTCCGAGTTGTTCACGGCCGACGGCGAGTGGCCCGACCCCACGGTGACCGACCCGGTGGCGGGCACCGAGGGGGCAAGACGCCTGAAGGCCCCGCTCGCGTTGCCATGAGGACCGAATGCGTGCTCGATACGCATGCATGGACGGTGTACGTGACCAACCCAGACGCCCTACCCAAGCGTGCGCGCCGCTTGGTAACGCAAGCAGATCAGCTACACGTTCCGGCGTATTGCCTGCGCGAGGTGGCGGTGCTCGCTGAACGCGGCAACCTTCGCACCACAGACCCCGAGATGTCGATTGATCGATGGATGACCGCGGCACTGGCCGACCCTTGTGTTCTCGCACCGCTCACCCGACGTATCGCGCTGGAGTCGGCATCACTGCAGCGCGAGGGATTCCACCGTGACCCCGCCGATCAGCTCATCTACGCCACAGCACGCGTACTGGATGTGCCGCTCATCACCGGCGATCGACAGATTCACCAGTTCGAGGAGTGCCTTTCGAAGAAGGTACGGCGGCTGGCCGTCTGGGACTGACCCGCGGCCGGTAGCCTGCGTCGGATGGAATCCGCCGTGCTCTTCGACGCAACGCCCCTTGACCGCGACCATGCCGCTCGCGGCATTGGTGCGGCCGTGCGCGGCATGGCCGAGGCCCTGGCCGGGCTGCCCGCGGCCGACCGGCCGGCCTTCCTCGTGGCGGGCAACGGTGAGCACGCGCCGCTCGGGCCCGAGCGCTACACGGTGCGCTGGCCCGACTGGCGCGTGCGCCGCGTGCCCGACCCGCAGCCGGCGGCGCGCATTGCCCGCCGTGTGCGCAAGCTGGCACCGCGCCTGTTCCACGCCACGCAGCCCGACCTCCTGCCATCGGGCGTCCAAAGTGTGGTGACGCTGTACGACCTCATTCCCGCCGCATACCCCAAGCTGTTTCTGCACGGGGCCAGCCACGCGGCCGAGACCCGCGCCTACCGCCGCTGGATGGCGCGGCTGCCCCAGGCCGAACTGCTGCTGTGCATCTCCAAGGAGACCGCCGACGACGCCGTGCGTCTGGCCGGTGCCGACCCCGCACGCTGCCGGGTCATTCCACTGGCATGCCCGCCCATCCCCGGCGCGGTGGGTGAGGTACCGACTGATCCCTACATCCTCATGAGCGGTGGCCTTGAGCCACACAAAAACCCGTGGCCGGTGATCAACGCCCTGGCACTGCTGCCCGAACCTCTTCGCCTGGTCATGACCGGGCCATGGGGTGGCCACCGCACGCGCATCGTCAAGAACTACGCCTACCGCGCCGGCGTACTCGACCGCGTTGACCTGCTTGGGCTCGTCTCTGCCAACCATTTGGCGGCCCTGCGCGAGGGTGCCCGGGCCGTGGTGGTACCAAGCCTGAAGGAGGGCTTTGGCCTGCCGGTACTCGAGGCCATGACCGCAGGCGTGCCGGTAATCGCCAGCGACACGCCCGCGTTGCGCGAGGTGGGCGGCGACGCCGCGCGCTACGAGAGCCCGTTCAATATCGAGGGATGGGCCGATGCCATCGCCGAGGCCTGGCAGGAGCCCGACATCCGTCGCTCGGCCGCCATCGGCGGACCCTCGCGCGCACAGACCTTCTCGTGGGATCGCACCGCCCAGCAGATCGTGGCCGCATACCACGAGGTGCTGGACCGTTGAGCATCAGGCCAGTCGTGCTGGTGGACGCCCGTCTAGCGCGACGGCGACGCACCGGGATATCGCGGGTCATCAACGAAACCCGCACTGCGCTGCTGATGAACCCGCCCGACGACATGGACGTGGTGTTCACCGACGGCCCACCGAGCCTGCCGCGCAGGAATGCGCTCACCTCCATCGGCAACCTCATCATCGACATGCTGTGGCTCACCGTCGGCCTGCCCGCGATGGCACGCAGGAAGAAGGCCTCACTCATCCATGCACCCATGAACTGGGGACCACTGCGGGGACAGACCCCAATGACGGTGATGATCCAGGACCTGGCATTTGAGCGCATGCCCAGCCACTACCCCAGCGGGTTCCGCCGTTGGGCATCGCTGGTGGGCAGGCGTACCGCCAGGCGCGCACGGCTGGTGATTGCCACCACCCAGGCCGGGGCGCGCGACGTGGAGCAGATCTACACGGTGCCGACGAGCCGCCTGCGCGTGGTGAATTTGGGGACAGACCCCGATCACCAGCCCGAGCGCACCCGTGAACCATTCATTTTGGCCGTCGGCGAATTTGAGCCCCGCAAGCGCGTGCTCGACCTGATGAGGGCCCACGCGCACTATTTCGCAAACGCCGACTCCTACCCGCCCATCTGTCGGCTGGTCATCGCCGGTGCCGGGGGCAGCCAGCACGACGAGGCGCTGCGACGTCAGGGGCCGGGCTGCGACCTATTGGGTTTCGTGTCCGACGAGGATCTCGCCGAGTTGTACCGCCGGGCCACGTTGTTCGTGAGCGTGTCGTCATACGAGGGCTTTGGGCTGCCCATCGCCGAGGCCATGGCGCACGGCTGCCCGGTGCTGGTGGCCAACAACTCCAGCCAGGCCGAGGTGGGCGGTGACCCTGCCCTGCTGCTTGAGGATGACTCGGTGGATGGCATGGCGGCGCAATTGACCCAGCTGCTGGCCGACCGCGAGGCGCTGGCCGCACGTGGTCATGATTCCCGTGCTCGGGCTGATGAATTGACATGGGGCACCACCGCGACGCGCACCGCCGACGTGTGGCGCGAGGCGCTGGGGATGCCCCGATGAGAGTGGCCGTTGACGCCCACGCGGTTGCGCAGCCCACCGCGGGCGATGCCGGCAACGCCCGGTGGATCGAGAACCTCATTCACGCGCTGCACCTCACGGCCGATGCCGGCGATGAGATCTGCGCGATGGTGGCGCACGACGGTGCCGAACAGCGAATTGAGCCCGGCGTGCCCCTGCTGCGCGTGACCGACGCCAACGTACGCCGCCTCACGTGGGGCGCCCCGCATGCGATGGAGCGCGCCCGCGCCGACGTAGGGGTGTTCAACTACGTGGTGCCGTTCCGGGGGCGCACGCCAAGTGTCGTGGTGGTGCACGACGCCGCGTTCATCACCAACCCCGAGTGGTTCAGCAGGCGCGACAGCGCAGTGCTCGGGCGCTTGGTGCCCGGGGCGGTGCGGCGGGCGAAGGTCGTAATCGCGGTGTCGCACACCGAGGGTACGCAGATCGCCGATGCCCTCGACATCGACCCAGCGCGCATTCGCGTGGTGCGTACGTACCCGGCACCGGTGTTCACACCCGACCCTTCGGGCCACGCCACGGCGCGGGTGCGCGAGCGCTGGGGGCTCGACCGCTACGTGCTGGCGGTGGGCGACATCCACCCAAGGAAGAACATCGGCGGCCTGGCGCAGGCGGTGCAGCGTCTGGCCGATCCCGGGCTCCAGCTGGCGCTGGCGGGCCGACCGGCGCTCGGCGGTGAGCAGATTGTGCAGGGGGCCAACGCTCGCTGGTTGGGGCACGTGAACGACGAGGATCTGGCCGACCTGTACCGCGCGGCCACGGTGGTGGCGGTGCCGTCGCTGTATGAGGGCTTCGGCCTGCCCATCTTGGAGGCCATGGCATGCGGGGCGCCCACGGTGGCCAGCAACCGCGGGGCCATGCCCGAGATCGCGGGCGAGGGGGCGCTGGTTGCCGACCCCACCCCCGATGCCTTGGCCGACGCCATCCGCGAAGCCCTCGATCCCATCGTGGCCGACCGCCTTCGCACTGCTGGCCCCGCGCAGGCCGCCACGTTCACCCCAGAGGCCATGGGCAGGGCCGGGTGGCACGCGCTGCGCCCAATTGCCGGGTAACGAGTGGGTTAGGCGGGAGCCATGGCGATGCCGGTGGCCACCGCAACGCTGAGACCAGCAATCGCGAACCCAAACGCGATCCACGCCCCCGAGTACCGCCGGGCAAGCATGATCACTCCCAGTGCAGCCGCGGCCGGGACCCCTAGGCCGAAGGTTCCCATCACGTTGGCGTCAGCGGGAAAGCCAAGGTCGAAGCCCCACAGAAATACGGCAACAACACTGGTGCCGGCAAGCACGACCGCCGCTGGCAACAGGTCGGGTGACGAGTCATCCTCAAGCCGGCCCAAGAGGCGCTGCGCTGCCACGGCGAGCAGGCATACGGCAGCGGCACCGCCGGCAACAAGGACGGCCGCCCCCCATACCTTCCAGTGGGACGACCCAAGGATGTCCGGAGCAAGAATCCAGCCATCGCCGCTCCCGCCCGCATCGCCCGTGGTGAGCCCACGCCCGCTTACGATTGCAAGCAGCAGAATCGCAGCGATGCCCGCGAGCGTGGCAGCGATCGAGAACGCAGCCGCCCGAAGCTGACTCCCGACCCCCGAACTCACAAGCAGCGGAGTGGCCAACACGATCAGGCCGGGTGCCAAGACCACTGCAGCGGGATGAATGCCTGCCGCCACCCCGACCAGCACGAGTCCGACCATCGCCACCTGGGCGGCACACCGCCCCGGTTCCGACAAGACCGCACGCACGATCAGCGCGAATCCCAAGAGCCCAATCCCTGGCGCGAAGGCTGTCGTCTCCCAGTTGACCGGACGCATGAATGCCGCAACCGGCACGCTTGCGAGCGTGGCGACGAGTGCAACACGGCTGATGGCCTGCCCCATACCGGGTCCGGTCATCCAAGGAACAGCACTTATCAGCACGACGCTTGCGATCCCCAGCACAACCAAGGCTGCCACCTGGTACCCCACGAGCCCCAGCGGAGAAACCAGGAAGGCCGCCACGAGCAGGTGCCCACCCGGGCTCGACAGCCAAATCGGGCCATCAGCACCGACGATCGTGGGCCACGACGGGTCGCCCACGCCAGCTCCGGGGAGCAGTAGAAAGACCCCCCCGAGAATCACCAGTACCGATAGCCCGGGTGCAAACGGAAGATTCGCCGCGACCACGGCGCCCAAGAGGACGAAAGCGATGGTGGCGACGACGGCGAAGAACACGGGGCGAGTTACACCGCCAAAGACCGAACCGGCCCCGATGACGAACCCGATGATCGCGATGACGCCCACCGCCACGGCGGCACCTGACCACAACTTCGCGGCACGATTCATCAACACCACGCGAGTGTACGGTTTCCCACCATGACGGCTCCAACCTCAGCCGCCCATACATCCGCGTCGGTGCCCCATGGCCTGTTGCGCGCCGCAGGCCCGGTGCAGGCCGGGACGTTCACCCCCGAGGCCATGGGCAGGGCCGGGTGGCACGCGCTGCGAATGGTTACCCCATGAAAATCGCGCTCATCGGCACACGGGGGATTCCCGCCGCGTACTCCGGCTTCGAGACCGCCGTAGAGCACCTGGCCGAGCAGTTCACCGCGCGCGGGCATGAGGTGGTGGTGTACTGCCGCCCCCACATGACCGAGCGGCAGCGCGAGCACGCGGGGGCGCGCTTGGTTCACCTACCCACCGTCCAGAACAAGTACCTCGACACCATCGTGCACACCGCCCTGAGCACCGGGCACATGGTCACGAGGGACCGACCCGACGTAGCCATCTACTTCATCGCCGGCAACGCCCCGGTGGTGCCCTTCGCCCGCATGGCCGGCGTGCCGAGCATCCTGCAGATTGACGGCATGGACAGTGAGCGCGCCAAGTGGCCCAAGGCCGCGCGCAGGATGATCCGCCAGGCCGAGCACATGTCGGCGGCGGCGGCCACCATCGCGGTCACTGACTCAGAAAGCGTTGCGGACCTGTACGAAGAGCGCTTCGGCAGGCGAATCCTGAGCATCCCCTACGGTGCCAGCCTGCCCGACCCCGGCACCACGGCCGAGTGCGAGCGCCTAGGCGTGGAGCCCGGCAGGTTCATCCTGTTCGTCGGGCGCCTAGTGCCCGAGAACAACGCGCACCTGCTGATTGAGGCCCACCGCCTGCTGGCGCCCGACTGGCCACTGGTCATCGTGGGCGACGCGCCGTATGCCGACAAGTACATCGCCGATCTGAAGGCCAAGGCCAACGGCACGGTCATCTTCCCGGGCTACGTATTTGGCGACGGCTACGCCGAACTGGTGCACCGCTGCGGGCTGATGTGCGCCCCCACCGAGGTGGGCGGCACGCACCCGGTGATCATCGAGGCCATGGCCGCCGGTGCGCCCTTGATCGTGAGCGACCACACACCCAACATCGAGGTGGTGGGCGATACGGCGGCCACGTTCCCGCTTGCCGGGGGGGCCGAGGCGCTGGCCGTGGTCATTGACGAGTTGATGGGCGACCCCGCACGGCGCGCGGCGCTTGGGGCGGCAGCGGCAGAGCGGGCCAAGGAGCGCTTCAGTTGGGACCGGTGTGCGGAGCGGTACCTCGCGATTGCGAAGACGATCATTCGATGACCGGCGCCACCACGGCACCCGACAACGAAGACGAGCCCGAGGTCGTGAAGCGCGCCATCAGTGCACGCACGGTCACCCTGGGGTTGGTGATCGGCATCCCCATCTCCATCGTGTTCCTGTGGATGGCCGTGCGCGGGGTGGATCTGAACCAGGTGTGGACGGCCGTCAGCGAGGCCAACCTGTGGCTGGTGCTCTTGGCCGTGCCGTTCGCCAACCTGCTGATCATGTTCCAGGGGTTCCGATGGCGGCATCTGGTGGGGGCAGACCCCAAACCAGGCAACCCGGTGTTCATGGCCCTCATGTTCGTGGGCGGGGCCATCACCAACGTGGTGCCCGCACGCCCGGGCGATATCGCGCGCGGTGTGTGGCTGGCGCGTATCGGCCGCATTCCGGTTGCGCGATCGCTCACCTCGGTGGGCGTGGACCGCGCCGTGGACGTGGTGA
>Ga0105054_10000158_pt1 | contig 90127 bp, 81 predicted proteins | sample BON02_FD_78091 | JGI IMG/M metagenome (GOLD analysis project Ga0105054, IMG submission 78091) | Freshwater microbial communities from Lake Bonney liftoff mats and glacier meltwater in Antarctica - BON-02 (megahit assembly) | ecosystem: Environmental > Aquatic > Freshwater > Ice > Glacier...
AACTCTCGACGCAGTCACCAGTTTTACGATAAATCTCCTAGCAGATTGACCAGCATTAAAAAGCTCCAGCTCCACATCCGCAGATACAATCACCAGACTACCAAGTGCCGCTGCTCCAGACAACAAACTCTCGGAACGGTCATTGATATCGCATTAATCAATGTATCGCATTTATATAACTAATATACATATCATGTATGCATGAAGAAAATAGTGTGTTAATCTCAACTCGCATTTAAGAGATAAATTCCACTGACCTAATACACAGTCTCGCACTTAACTCTGAACTTGTCGCTATCCTTTGCTCTGCGCAACGCTCAAATCACAACACATATCCAATACACAGCACCACTCCTAACTCTGAAATTACCACTATCTTGTTCTGTCGCAACAATAATCAAATACATCAACTGCTCAATCACACATGCAATACACACATCTCAGGTCGAGCTCAATATAATCGCATGCAAATCTTGTTGCTGCAGGAAATCCAACAGCTCAAATCACCACACGCATCAAATCCTCCATAACATTAAAAAAAGGACACATGATATCTTTTGGTTAATCAAAGTCAATAACATCAACAACTAGTGCTGCGGCTAATGCATCCGTAATAAATTTGTTGCTGCAGGAAATCCAACCGCTCAAATCACAACACGCATCAAATCCTCCCTGACATTAAAAAAAGGACTCATGATATCTTTTGGTCAATCAAAGTCAATAACATCAACAACTAGTGCTGCGGCTAATGCATCCGTAATAAATCGAAACACGCGCCTGAATCTTACGCAACAGATTTTTTCGTCACACGCTTTTTGCGCTTTTTCTTGACTCCAGTTAAATCTTCTGGCGACAAACCTAAAATAGCATTACTACCCTTGCACTCATTATTGCTTTTCTCGAGCTCTTTGTTGTATTCAGCATGCGTCTTAGCGATCATCGCGTTATCAATGCATTCGACAAGATTTTGAGCGTGTTTTGGATTTTTCAAAATATTCCACGCACGATTTTCGACTTGCCTAACACGTTCACGTGTCACTCCAAGTTTCTGACCTACTTTTTCTAAAGTGTAATCAAATCCACTTTTTTCTAGACCGTTACGCATTCGCATAATGCGCTCTTCTCTTGGGTTTAACTGTCCGAGATTTAGACTGACGGCATCAGCAACGCTTCTTGCAATCGCCCGATCCAAAGGAGATTCGATCGAATCATCGGCAATCAATTCCAACAAAGAGCTGTCTGCCTTACCATCACCAATATGAGTCGTCTCTAAATGCACCACTCCGTCCTTAAGGATCGAATAGGTCTTTTTAACTTTATCAACCGGCAAACCTGACAATTCTGACAATTCATGATCAGTGGGTTCCACTCCGTGTTCTTGAAAATATCGAGCTGCAATTCGAACAATTCGATTTCGCGTCTCTAGCATATGTACCGGTAGTCTGATTAACCTACCCTTGTCAGATATCGCGCGCGTAATAGATTGCTTAATCCAGCAAGTGGCATAAGTAGAAAATTTACAACCCTTGTCCCATCTGAATTTTGACACAGCTCTAATAATTCCATTACCGCCCTCTTGCATTAAGTCAATAAATGGCAATCCACGATTAAGATATTTCTTTGCAATAGAAACAACCAATCTTAAATTTGACCGAATCATTTTTGATTTCGCCTTGTTTGCCTTGTTTGCAGCAATTTTTAACAATCTGATTGTGCCTTTAAATTCTTCTACAGAGAGAAGCGTGTTTAGCTTAATTTCTTCGATAAGCTCTAAAGCCTCTAAAATTCTCCCTCTAGATCTTGTTGCAAATACATTTAACTCAGGATCCGCTAACATCTGATTAAAGATATCCGCGCTTGTTTCTTCCAGATACAGATACGCTTGCACTTGAGCTTTTGAAATATCAGATTTATATGCGCTTAAAAATAAATTTTGCTCGGCTTCGCTTAATTTTCCACTGTACCCATGTACCAAATCAATCACTTCATCAATTCGCTGCGGGTTAATCTTAACAACCTCATAAGGCTTTTCATGATGTGTTTCGAGCACCATTGTAAGATCTGCAATTAATTTATCTATTTTGCACTTTTCCTCTTTGCTTCTTGCAACTTCTCGTTCCTCTTCTTCTTCAACAGTCAATTCATCTTTGTCAGATATATCGCCTTTAATCTCGTCTGGGTCAAACACGTAATTCCAATTCACTTCTTCCTGTTTTAATTGACCAAGTAAATTAATAAATTTTTGACGCCCTAATTTCATATTCCAGACAATATCGATCGCCTGAGTTTGAGCTGATTCAATCTGCTTGGCAATTTCAACCTCTTCTTCTCGTGTTAACAAATCAATACTACCGATGCTTCTCAAATATGATTTCACCGGGTCCCAACGCGTATCAACAGCGGCGTCTGAATCAGATGAGTCTGCGCTAGGACTAGCACTTACCTCATCACTCGGTAAATCAACCAGCTTATCATCAAAATTATCGTCAGATTTATCGTCAGATTTATACTGCTCTTCTTTGGTATCATGATTCATCGTTTAGTATTATCGTAACATTAAATAACAAGTTTGACAAGAGTGCAGCAGTATAGTATAATGCTTTGCCTTTATACAAACCATGCGAACGGCGCGTAGTGCTGCAGCTCAATCTGCTTGTACATATGATATACAAACGATCCAGACAATTCTGCAGGTAAAACAGCGCAGTGATATTGAATAACAAAAAATACAATATTAATTAATATAGCCGCGTGCACAGCGCCACCAACCGCTCCAAGTGTTTTATTGATAAATGCAGCGCATGAAATATTTACAAATCGAGAACTGCGAGACAACACAAACATAAAGAACACCCAGACTGTCAAAGTAACAACGCTGTACAATGCATTTCTTTGCCAATAGCATAAATCAAATAACTGAATTACATATGCACCAATAAAACCACTTGTAAACATAGCGAGCCATTTACCGCTATGCATTATGACGCCGTTAGCGTAGCCCAATAAAGCCGAGCAAGCCATCAATGCAAAGCAACCAAGGTCCCAGGGATTAACCACTATAGTATTATTATACCATCTGAATGGTGATTAAATCGTAAGTCTTTTGTGCGAAATTCGAGTATCATTAATCTATCATGCTTTTTGCTCTTGCATTAATAGCAAAAGTAATATTACTGCTAACTTGTGTAATACCGTTAGCATTTGTAATTTGCAATAGTCTGCGCATGGCGCAATGGAACGCGCTACCCTTTACCTCATTGTTGGAGTATCACGCAGGCCAATTGCATGTGACATTGGACTTTCGAAATTACTTACAATTCTTTCAAGATTCATTGTACCTGCATTCGACCCTTGCCTCGTTGTTTTTAGCAACCGCATGCACGGCAATAGCAGTGCCATTTGGATTTTTTATCGCATGGAATCTCTATCATGTGAAGCACGTTACCACTGAAAAAGTTTTATATCGATTCTTATTGTTGCCAATGTTTATACCATTTGTAGTGCGCTTGCACGCATGGATGATGCTTTCTTATCAATTTCACACTCATCCTTTAGTGCCTGCTGTGCTGATGTGCGTGCACACATACATTCCAATGGTCATTGCCATTATTTATGACAAATTAAAAAAATTAGATTCTGATTTGCTATACGCAGCAGCTGATCTCGGTGCGAGCCCATTGCAATGCATCTATTACATTATCGTTCCTCTGATAAAAGACTCGTTATTTAACAGCACGTTTATCATTTTTAGCCTGGGAATCGGAGAGTATATCGGCCCAGCAATCTTAAGCGGAGGGCGATTTATCACATTAGGTGAACTAGCTCAGTACGAATGTTTTCTTTTTTATAACATCCCTATGAGCGCAGTGTTATCACTTTTTATGATTATCTGGACCGTCTTGCCTATGATGATTTTACGCTATCTGTTTCTTACGCCTACACGTTAAAAAGATTCTTGCATTGGTATGTACAATAGAGCATGTGCAATGCCAGAGTGTATTGGGTCTGCGCGCCAGGAATAATGATTGCAGGGCTATCTGGTAATCCATGGACAGCTTTACTTCTTTTTGCATTATATAGAACGGGAGTATATACACTCGTTCCTTGGTTCGTGCTTGGGATGTGTTTATCGCAAACACCAGTCGCGATTCCAGACACTCTGCATGGTACTGTGTCGTTAGTCACAGAAAACAATATGCATATTATTGAAGACGGAACGTTTAAGGTGTGGCGAGTACAAACTCATGAACCCGTTTCCGCAGGTAGTAAAGTCAGTGTGCAAATTACTGATAACGCACCATTAGTAACTCCCAGAAGCCAACAGAATCACGTCAAGCTGGTTAAATACCTTCATCACGAACGTCAAATATCAACATTTCGTCAACAGATCTACTCAAGATGTTACGAATCCATGAATCATGACTCTGCGTCAATTGCCAGTGCATTAATCATTGGAGTAAGCGATATGGCTCCGGAAGTGCGTCAAAACTTTGTAAATTCTGGACTATCTCACTTATTGGCAATTTCTGGTCTACATGTCAATGCAATTGCCGGTTGTACCTGGTGGATAATGCGCCGTGTCCTTGTAATCTTATTACCAAGCGTCAGTGAAGCACTGGCGATTATTACTGCTCTGGTTATTGGTATTTATTACTCGATACTGTCTGGTTGTGGCATCTCAATCTTAAGATCGCTTGTGATGTTTGGAATAACACTTGCTCTATGGTACAACGGACGGTCCGGCGACCCGGTGCGCACGTGTGGTCTTGTAGCGTGCATTTTATTGAGCTTATACCCACATGAATGGCACTCCCCTGGTTTCGTGCTTTCATTTATTGCGACGGCGACTTTATTGACATGTCCTGGGTTGGTGCAAATCACCACTGCGCCATATATCTTGTATTTTTTTAACCAATTGCCACTTGAACCGTTTTGCTCAAATTTACTTGCAATCCCATGGACAGTATTTGTGATCATGCCACTTGTAGTGTTAAATATGATATTCAGCTGCAAGTTGTACTTTTTAATGAAAATACTCGAATTGGCCACTTTTCCATTATTATTTTTGATTCATTACATCTGGTCGCCACTGTTTTATTGGGGCATGATTCCAGATCTTGGCATTGGCTTATGGACCGTTGGATTGTTTATGTTTTTTGCAACGCGACAATTTAAATGGATCCTTTATGGCTCAGCTTGTTTTTGCACTGCGCTGTACTTTGCAGAACCGCAAGGATCTATTGCTATGCGATATAACAAAATCTTTGGAGTGTATGACAACGGCATCTTATGGGCATCTCATCCGGATTCGTATATTACAAAGCAATGGAGCCAAGCTCTAGGGCATGTTTCAATAATTCAAATGGACGACTTCTCTGTGACAACTCAATCTGGCAAGCGAATCACCTTTAACAAGAATCACGCGCCAACAGACGAATATCTGCAATTAAAAAATAACGAGTCTGAATGGAGATGGCTTGAACGCAAGAGATACTGGTACGGGCATTCTCGCAAATAAACATTTTATTACCACTTGCGACCAAGTAATTCATTAATAGCAATATAAAGTGTTATGATAAATTATGAGCGGTGATTTATTCGCGCACTTCACACCACATGTTATATGTGGCGTCTTTACTAACGCCGCACTGGCTGCAATATTTACAACATTAAGTATTTTCATCTTGTGCTGCACTCCGATTACAATTATTCCAGGCTATCTGCAAATAGGATTAGAAATGATATACAACTTTATCAAAGACCAATTAGGGCCAAAGCACGAACGGTATATTGTCCTAATGTTTACATTATTCTTATATATCTGCGTCGCAAATTTACTTAGCATGATGCCTATTGTATTTCCTGTGACTAGTCATTTTTTTGCAAATCTTGCCTTTTCGCTACCAGTCTTTTTAGTGATGATATATGAGGGGTTTGTGCGTAATTTCAGCACGTATATCAATCATTTCCTGATACCAGGTGTGCCAAATGCAATTTCTCCAATGGTCGCATTGATTGAATTGTTTTCGTTTTGCTTGAGACCGATTACTCTCGCATTACGATTGTGCATCACTATTACAATAGGTCATTTATTGTTGAATATCTTTTCATCCATTGCCGCGCAATTTGGAGATTTAGGATTACTTGGATTGCCAGTGTTAATATTAATTACACTTATCGAGTTTTTTATTGCTATCTTGCAAGCTGGTATTTTTACACTTCTCTGCTGTATATATATTGCAGAAATTAAATAAAATACATCATTGTAGAAAAATATTGCATTTGTTATAATATTTTATGTCCGAATATCTTGCAATCGCAACCGTTATCGCAGCTGGTGCTTTTTCAATATCAATAGGTATGGCCTTAAATAGTTTGTCTCGCTTTTTTTCTGCATGGGTTCAAGCTGTTAGCCGCAATCCAGATGCTAAACTTGGAGCCTCACCTTTCTTAGGTATGGCACTGCTAGAAGTACCTACACTAGTATTGATCGCAGTATTATTAAAGGTTATCTTTATCTCATAAGGTGATTGAAAATGCAAATACCGCAATTCAATATTTTTGAATCTATTCAAGTCGGAGCTTGGGTATTTAGTACATTTTTAATTTGCTTGCTTATCGTGCACTTTACTTTAGGATCTCGCATTCGTAGAATTCAAAAAGCCCGTGCATTCCAGATACAACAATTTCAAAAGAACCTAGAACTATTACAAGCTAGCAATAAACAACTTCAGACACAGGTCGCGCAGGCAAAGTCTAAACTTTATTTTAGCAATGTGCACGAGCAGTGGGAAAACGAATATCATTCTACATTAAACAAGTATCAGAATTGTCATGCAAAACAGAAAGCACCTACGATGGATTTAAATCCATTAGTTAGTGAATGTATTGCAATTTTAACAGGAGATCATTCATGAACCCAGAAGAAATTTTATTGTGGCTCTCGTTATTCGGGACGAGCTGTGTATTGTTTCACTTTAGAGCAACGATCAGATCGATTTTTGACTCTGCTATCAAGGATACTTGCGATACATTGCAAGATTTACGCCAACAAGTAGATCTGCGCGAGCAAATTCATACCGAGCTTTATAAAGAAATAGCTCAGTATAAATGCATGTTGCATAGAAGCGAAGAAGAATATTGCAATGAAAAATTATTTAAACAACGCATGCTTCTAACCTTAAAGCATCTCAAACCTGCGAGTGTCGATCAACATTCTGTTGTACTGATGCAATTCTTGTCTCAATTAACAATGGAATGTGAAAAGATTTCACTACCACCTTCAAAAAAAGAATTAACTGAAGCTGTTGATTTAATGTGATAACAGACTGGGACTATCTTTAATGTTAGAAGGTTTGTGATAAATTGCAAAAGTTACTCCCACCGAAATCTTCGCGAGTGAATTAGTTTGTCACTTGTTTTCTTGTTACTTGAACCCTCTCTGCACTGTCCGCGCTATCTCTTACTGCGACTGTGTTATCTATACCAATCTCTATTGCTGCACTGCCTATGCTATGACTTATCGCAATAGCGCTATCTACGCCATTTGATCACTTTCATACTTACGCACCATCAGATATTCACTTTAACGCACAACACGTTGCTCAAGCGTTTCTTAGCGCCCAATATAATTTCTGCATAACTCTTGTTATACTCAAATATGAAATTGCATCTTTTAGCGTTACTTGCAGCGCTTAATTTATATTCTAATTCAGATCAAACTGAGCGCAATTCTCAAGAGCGTCAACAGCAAACAGACCATGAGAATCAACAGAACCAACATAACAAAATGCCATCAGTGCAAGCTTACTCCAGTCAATTGCACAATTTTCCAAAACAATTACAAGCAACAATACCAGCGCTACACTCTCAGGATGAAATTAAACAAATACAAGCAGCTTTAGTTGTGCAATTAAAAAATCAAGGATATTTAAAAGCACAAGTGACATACCAGATCCGTAATGACACTGCGCACTTTTATTGTCATTCTGGACCACAGGCTTACATAAATAATATTAAGTTCACCGGGCAGCGTTTCACGATTCGCACACCATATACCATACCCTTCTGGAAAGACAGGTTCAGCACCACGCTTGTTGCATCTCATAAAATCGCCATGCTAAAGCAATTGCGTGATTTAGGATATTTTAATGCGCAGGTACAGCACAAAATCCAAATCGATAAACAAGGCTCTGTCATGATTAATTATCACATTAACCCGGGCGATCAGTATCATTTTGGCGAAGTACTGAACTGTCCGGAATATGCTGTTCAATACATCCCAAAAGGGCCATTCAAGCAACAGGCATTAGAGAAATTCCTTAAGCAAGTATATGTAATGTCAGAACAGCATCGGTATTATAATTGCAAAGTACATCTGCAAGACAACAAAATTCATATTATCATTGACCCACTTGATATACAGTCGTTCGTAATTACTCAAGTCACCTTTGAAGGAAATACTCGCTCAACTACAGAAAGCATACAGCGTCGACTTGGGTTAAGAGTTGGAGACACTTGGAACGGTGCAACAATACGACATCTTGAAAAAAGAGTGCAAGCACTGGAGCAAAATCGGATTTTGGTCAGATTACGCGTGCATCCAAATGGACATGTGCATTTTATCGTACAAGATCTACCAGGGCAGATTGACGCACTTGGACTATCAGCGTCTGCGTCTTACACTTTAGACGAGGGTTTAGACGGCGGTGTCGCAATAACATTTACAGACAAAAACTTCTTGAGTTTCGGACCCTTTACATGTCAGGCGTCTGCACGTGACAGCAAGCAAGGAATATATACTTTAATGCAATACGACAACTTGTCCGGCAGCAATATCTCAGGATTTGCATGTATAAACGCCTATCGTGTCAATCATTCTAGACTGTCTGAATACATTTTGCAAAAAGAACAATTTGGTAATTATCTCAAATTTGCCACTGGATATATAGATTACAAAGCAGGTTTTACTATACCTCTATCGCATTGCTTTACAGTACAACCGTACGCACAAGTTAAACTATCACGTTTTGGACTAGCCGACGTACCAGCAACGCATCATGAAATCTTTGCACCTGAAATGTTCCCAGGTGCGTCTGCAAGAGCTTTTGCATTAGGCATGCGCAACACATTCGAACTGGACACTCCTGATTTTGATTACTACACACTGACACACGATCTTAGCGTTACTCGCACTAATGATCGAATCTCATGTACAAACATACTCGGGATTAAATGGAAAAGAGGCTGGTTATCATCAACCACGCAGGTTGGTCAGATACTTGGAGCATCTTATTGGAATGATAACTTCCTTAACGAATTTCATTGCAGACTACTAGGCGCTGTGCCAAGATCAGATCTGTGCGTGCTTGGAGGTAAACAAGGATACTCTACAACTACTTCGGCAACTATATTACGCAAAGCGCAGTGGTCTGTGTCCACGTTTACTGAATCTGGTTGTATATGGAATTCAGGAGTGTCGTCACCTCTTGTAACAGATAACGATTTGTCGCTTAATGTTGCAGGTGGTTTAATTGTGTCATTCTCAGTTTTGGGCACATTTCCATTTGAATTTGTTATTGGTAGCGCCTCTAACCACCCAACAGGAATACCTCTTATCGGATGTATCAGATGCAATTTAAATATTGCAGACCCATTTACCAAATAAGATGGCTAGAGTATGATACCTTTATCTATAGATGCAGACTCAGTCGCCTTTGTTACTAATAGATTCGTACAATATTGCGTTTCGTTTATTTCATACTGGCGCAGTCAGCGCTGAGATTTTTTTTCAACAGATTCGATTTATTGGAACTAAATTCCCAAAGCACCGGATCATTTTAACTGCTGATTCTGGTAAAAATTGGCGACACACTGTATATCAGGACTATAAAGCAAATCGCCCTTCAGTCCCTGGTGAATTTATCACAGAATTAAAACAGTTACCAATCATTGCGCAGATTCATGGATATCCATGGTTAAGCGTCGAAGGATGGGAAGCAGATGACATTATCTTTACTTTGATCGAGCAAAATCCCAAACGACAAATCACTGTTGTTAGCTCCGATAAAGACTTGTACCAACTCTTGGCATATAAAAATGTGTCAATTTGGAGTCAGGGCAAGTATATCACGCCATCAGATGTTAAGCGCAAATTGGATATCGCGCCTGAGATGGTCAGAGATTTTCTCGCATTAGTTGGAGACGCAAGCGACAATATTCCAGGTGTGCCAAAAATTGGACCAAAAACAGCAGCTGCACTGCTAAATCAATACCAGTCTCTTGATGGAATCTTAGCAAATCTAGAGCAGTTACCAAGCGATGCAAAGCATACCTCGTTAAAAAACAACACGGAGTCTGCCAAGTTATCTCGTGAGCTTGCGACATTAAAGATCGCCCCTGTCTCGTTACCAGAATATACCAAATCTATTATGGCAGCAGAAGACTCACAGAAAATCATCAAAGAAGCCTTAGAAGTCGGTTGGATTGCATTTTACAAAGATCAAGAAATCGCTTCTGCGTCTGCATGGGCGCAATATGATATCACACAAGCACTGCCTCAATTGACCAACGTCCGAATCATTAGCATTAACAACACTCAACACGAGGATCTAAATATATTACATCACATGCTATACGGAGCTCTCGCAAGCCCCGCTTCAGCTTATGAAATTGCACAATTGTGGATTAAGATGCAACAAGATTTACATAAGTATCAATGCGCTCGTTCTTATTACCTTGCAGACTACAATCTACCACAAGTCTTACGAGCTATGGAAGCGCAGGGAGCTTATATTGATCTCGAGCTGCTCAGCAAACTTGACCATCAATTGACTGAATCTGTAACCGCTCTTGAAGCGACGATTTACCAACAAGCAGGCAAGGAATTTTTGATCTCTTCACCTCAGCAATTAGCGAAAATATTTCAAGAGATGAATTTAAGTCAAAGCAATAAAACAGACCTACAGACCTTAGAAAATATTTCTCACCCGATTGTAGATTCTGTCTTGGAATTTCGCCATTTAAAAAAATTACTTAACACCTACATTCAACCTCTGATCCGATTAGCAGACACAAATCACCGAGTGCACACTTCGTATACAATGACTGCAACTAAAACCGGGCGCTTGTCATCCGTGGCGCCGAATTTACAAAACATTCCAATTAAATCTGAATTAGGCCGTACACTACGAAATGCATTTCTAGCACCACCGGGCAAAGTATTAATTATTGCGGATTATGACCAAGTAGAGCTAAGAATTTTAGCTCATATTGGCAATGTGCCAAACTTAATTCAGAAATTTAAAAACGGAGAAGACTGGCACGGCCATGTTGCGCAGGTTCTATTCGGAGAAGTAACTCCAGACACTCGCCGCTCAGCAAAAACTGTGACATTTGGTTTGATTTATGGCATGTCTGTATACGGACTAGCTCAAAGACTGCGTATTACTCGCGCTGAGGCCGAAGTTATAAAGGATTCGTATCATCAATCTTTTCCTGAAATTGCCGACTACCAGGAAAGGACAACCGCCTTTGCACGGCAACATGGGTATGTCCAAACTTTATGGGGAAGGCGCTGTTATGTGAGCGGTCCAGATTTACATCGACAAGCGATCAATGCACCAATCCAAGGCACTGCAGCAGAAATCATCAAACACAAGATGCAATTTATACCAAACCTTATCTTGCAAGTACATGATGAATTAGTGGTCGAAGTAAACGAAGATGACGCTCAAGCTGCACACGACCATATCAAACGCACATTGGAAGTTCACAACTTGACGGTCCCTCTAACTGTAAATACAAAAATCGCAAAGCGCTGGGGTTTATAATTAGATCATGCAGTATTTAGGTGAATTTTTATCTCATCTAAAAATTGAATATAAATTGTCACCATTAACTATTGCGGCATACAAAACAGACCTGGATGGCTATTTTACTTTCGCACAGTCTGATTGGTCAAATATCTCGCAAGTTAATAATTACCTGGTATCTTTAAAACACAAACCAAATACACTATGGAGAAAACGTGCCGCACTTGTCAGGTTTTTCAAATTTCTATGGGAAGAAGACATTATTCAATCTGACTTGACCAATCAAATTTACCGACCTGCGCTGCCAAAAACATTACCGAAAGCATTAGGTCAATCTGAGATACTAGCAATACTAGAGGCTGCAAAACACAACGCTTCGACTCCCAATGGCCAAAGGATCTATACACTGCTAGTGCTGCTGTATTATTCGGCTATGCGCGTCACCGAGTGCATTTCTATTACATTGCAAAATATCTATCAAGACAAAATCCTGATTACCGGCAAACGCAATAAACAACGCTGGGTGTTTCTGTTACCCGAAATCTCAATACTACTTAAAGCTTATTTAGACATTCGCGACATATGGTGTAACATGGATAATTCATATTTATGGGGCATTAAACCAAAAGGACATGTATCACGTCAAACTGTCGGGCGTTGGTTGAAAGATATTGCGAGGCCATTGGATATTGAAATCAGCCCTCATATCATGCGACACACACAGGCAACTCAACTTCTACCGCATATAAATATTATTGATTTAGCTGCAATCTTAGGTCATTCTAGCGTCAATACTACAAGTAAATATCTAAAGGTCACACCGCAAACACTGATTGAGCAGGTAAAAAAATTTCACCCATTAAAGTAGCTTCCTTTGTACGCTGAGATTCTCTTTTTGTATAGTATCAATATCAAACCACTTAGCACGCATAGAGCTAATACACAAACAAACGCTCTGCTTGGGTATGAATAATAATTATTAGGATACAACACTCGTATCTCGGTCAAATCTCTATTAATCTCTACACACACATTGTAAATATCTTGACTCTTGAAATTCTTCCTGCAATAGTCAGTAAATTGTTTCATAAAATCCTTTAACACTTCATGGTTTAATTTCTGATCCGCATTTAATTTATAAGTAAAGGAATAGCATGCGTGTTCCGCGCCAAGTAGATTGGCATTCCGCTTCTCAACAACCACCTGCGCGCTGCACTCTTCTCTGTAACCCCCTGCCGCTTGTGACGCTGATTGATCCGAATGTATATGCAACCAATACAATTCTTGACTTCTGATAGCACCTCGCCCAATATTTATTATAAATGAATTAGATTCTAATGGTTGATAGTGTGAGTCTTGCATTACTGCTATAACATCTTCGACTTCTTTTGCACTGGCCTTTTCAATAAAGTGCCACAAATTCTCATACCACTGCAGTGGTGCAATCATCAATCTTCGGTTCTTCAGAGCAATTTCAGTCCATTCTTTCAAAGTCGTACCTGCGGGTATATTGTTGGCATTTTTTATTACCATTCTTGCATTGGATGACGCTTCCTGAATAATATGCTCTTGAGAATCATATTCGTCATTACTACCTCTATACTTCTCAATCGTTGATTGCCAATTCTCGCGGAACAGCTTAAATAACACTGGCATACCTTGATCAAAACCACTAGGGATCTCTTTGCTACATGGGTCGAATTTATAATCCAAATACTTTGTGTTGACTAAAGTAGGTGAAATACATGATAAAAACGGGGCAATACACAATATACGCATTAGATAATTATAATAGGAGATCTATAACTACACAACCAAGAGCGCGGCTCCTGTACTACAATACATATATATGATTATTGCAGAATGCCTTGCGATCGTTATCGTAGCAGATATAATGATCTGTCACTTTGCATCGTTTCTTGCATTTCTTCGTTATTTAGTGCCAGTTGTATTTACTCTCCTTACATTTCACGTCTTAGAATTTTCAAATTTAGAAGCATCGTATGATCGTGGCGAAATTTCCGCTATACATTCCAAATACGGCAAGGTCAGCTGCACAAAAGACCAATTATTTATCGCTCGCTTTCATATACAAAACCTCGTAGGCGGTCTATTAATCAACAATCGTGGAATAAAGTTTCAGGGAAAATACAAGGACATGCGCATTAAATATAACAATTACAATGGTCATGATCTGTTAATCAAAACTGACACTGTAAGTAAAAAATATCTTATTGCCTATAAAGATCAGGGATTACAGGTTGATTGCGATCACTTTGACCCGGGAATAAAAAATTTAAAACTCACATACAACAAGTTGCAAAAGGAATTTGCAGGCTACTGGTACGATATCAAATTTACTGGCAGGCTAAATGAGAATCTAGAAGGTGTGATGAAAATCGAGAATCTTAAAGATATTAAATTGCGCGTCATCGATGGCATTATTCATTTGAGCTCACCAGATATCTTCGGCAGCATTGATTTAAAAAACGAACAAGCAGCATTTACGATATACGATCATTATGTCAAGTTTTGCGAAAAAAATATTGATATCACTGGAGATAAAATCGCATTGTCTATAAATACCGTGCCCACTACCACAATTAACGGACTCTGCTGTCTTTATGAAAAATCCCTGCTAAATCATATGTCATCAGGCAGCACGGAGATCTCTATCGCCTGTGAAAATTTTCAAAAACTCGGTGTATCGCTAATTATGAATCAAACTAAATCATTTCTGTATCTTGTAATGCGCTGCGAAGGTGAATTATTTAGAATACGACAGTCTGATTCGTTTTTAGAAATTACCTGCTCGGAATTAGAAAATTTTAAACATCTTATATCAGAACTTCCAGTGGTCAAAGGTCGTATGCGCGTCTTGGGAAGTAAAATCAATAAAACATGGACAGGTACCATTGGAATCAAAGACGCACAATTAAGTCAGGATTACTTTGCAAGAACACTCTTGTGGGATATAACTGGCACGTGGACTTACAACGATAAGCAACTTACCTTTCATTTAAATTTTCAGAGTTATGACGCACATATTCAACTTGTTGGATTTGTACGAGACAAGTACCTGCACTGTCAGGTCTATTATTTAAACTACAACTCTATATCTCGCTTTGTCTCAAACTTTACAAAAATGCATTTTTTATCATCGAAATTTACGATTGCAGGAAAAATCGGACAAACGAAATGGAGTTTAAATAAATTTACAGCATTATATGGATGGATTGCTCATTTACCGTTATGATTCTGGATAATCAATACTTTCTACAACAAATTGATGATCTGCTCCGACCGTAAAGCACTCCCCCGCTTTCTTTCCGAGCATCGCACGTCCCATTGGAGAATCAAAACCCTGCACACGATCATCTATCATCCTTTCAATTGGATTTGCCACAATTAACAAAGACGTCTGATCATTTGCAGTTGCTCTGACTTTTACATGAGCACCAAATCTAACGACACTTTGATCTTGAGGTACTGGTCCAATTTGAAAATGTTCAATAATTGGCGTCAATTCTGACAATTGCACATTTAATTTTTCTAAAATTTCTTTAGCCGAATGATATTCTGCATTTTCTGACAAGTCACCCTGCGCCACTGCAATTTCTACCTCTTTAATAATTGATATACGATGCTCCCGTAAACCGTGATACTTTTCTTTTAACTTAGCAAAGCCCAAACGGGTAACTAAAAATCTTCGAGAATTACTCATTTATCATACATAATACCTTAAATTGTTAAATAATACAACTTATGCTAACCTTACAGAATTGATCTGTTTGGTTTCCTTACATACGATATGCACATGTAAGTTGCAATAACGACGCGCAATAACTTCTACTGCATTAACTACTGAAAAGTCATCAATTACAATTGTTACGCTTTTGCACAAAGACATGCCGATAGATTGCCCAATATGCATTTGATCCAAAGCGAGATTGTTTGAATGATAAAGCGAACGCAATGATAAGATCTCTACATGCAAATGGCCATGGTATTTCTTTTTGTACCAAGTCTGAATTTCAACAATCAAACCATAGCGATCAATAGATGCAATATTCTGTGCAAATTTTTTATATGAGTGAATTTGAAACCATAATTCCACTAGTCTAGTGTGAAAAATACTTAAAAACATGCGGATCGCCTGATGATTTATATAGCGCTCAGATAAAAAATACGGCAATGCACCAGCTCGTCCCAGCAAACAACATACCGGCGTGCATGTGATTTTTTCTGTTTCATGCACTACTTCTGAATAGTTAAATGCAAAGTCTGGAGGGGAATCTGTCCGTAATGGTTTTTTTACATATAATGTGCGCACTAAATCATTATCGATGATAAATGCTATACGGTATATTAATGCACTCTGTTTATCGAATAACCGTCTTCCTGTGAAGTCCAGTAAATAATCTCCTGATTGTTTGCATCAAGAACGCGCATACTTACGGTGGTATTAATTGGAATTTTATGCCTCAACGCCACAAGCAAAACTCTTGCTACTAGCATAGCAGTAATATCTGTAATTTTTAGCACTACCACACTACCGTTTACCCATCCGCACTTGGTAAATACCGGGCATGACTCTTCTGACACGAATGACATTGCGCGAATTGCTTTGATAAGTTTTTTGGAGCATAACTTTTCTGCGTATTGCAAGAATTTCACAATATATTCCTTACAAGAAGCATTAGCATTGCTGACATGAAGCGCCCAAAGACCTCTTATAGAGTGGTCTGGCACAGTATATACATCAGAACATGTGTACAATAATTTTGCCAACGCTTGAGATTGCTGCGATTCACAGACCTGAGCGCTATGTGGTGTATTTGGCGGAATTGCCCAGACTGTACCGCATATATTACCATGCACGTTGCCATGTATCATTGCCTTTATTCCATTTGGGGTGCTTACAAATTCCACCTCTAGAGCTGGGTCAGAAAAATACATTTCGCGTATTGAGCAGATTTGCCACTGCGATTGAATCGATAATTCATACACACTTTTCGTTCCGTTATATTCAATTGGATCAATCATCTGAGAGCAAAGAGCAACTGCTGGTGCGCAATTAACTTTAATTGTGTCGTATTTTAACTGAACCAATTCATGTTCGTATTCAGCATTCACAGGTAAAATGATTTTTATCGCACCCTGCAAAGGTAAGTCCGTGGTAATCTTGATAAATTGATACTTTTCATTAAAAGTCAACAACTCACGTACACGACAATCTGCCGGATGAGAATTATAAGGCATAAGATCTTCGTCTTCTCGAGAAAGCGTTAATATCACTGGAGCGCTTTGACTATTTACTTGACACACACCCTGCTCTGTTGTTGCAATTAGCATTGCCACAAGCTTTGTATCCGCAATATATAATTCAATACCATCTGTAATGACATCTGCAGAAGACAAGCTAATTTCTAATAACCACGGAGCTTTAAATTGATACTCCAAACCTCCGATATAACGCGTGCTAGTGATTGCGATCGGATGAATAATATTTTTATTAAAGGTTTGCACACAATTTTCTGACGAGCCAAAAATATTACACGCTTCAATGCACGAAGACTGCTCTGCGGTAAATTGCAATATAGTACATGGCGGAACAGGAGTCGCCCAAACGCATCTTGTATGACTAATTAAGGCTTCTGGATAATAATTTTTTGACTGCTCGATTTGCTCTGACAGACCAGACGCAATAAAAGCAAACGCCTCTAGAAGGTATAATACTTCTGGATCTTTGGGGCCATCCTTGTCAATTTTAGTAATTGCCTGCACTTCCAACGGGTACTCATTAGAAAAGTCACGAAATTGTCGCATCAACTCATGCAATTCTTTACTGAAGTGACGCATATATTAATTATGAAAACAAAGTATTGAAAATGCGTTTCTTTATCACAGACGAGTGTTAGCTTCAAGAGACCATTTACCTTTAATATCTTGTATATATGTTTTGCAACCTGCAATCTGACTATCGTTACATGTAATTGGGACAAATATAATTTTACCGCTAAAGACCGAATGTAACTGACAAATGCGCACTTGCAATCCGTTATCACGAGACTCTTTAGTGATTGTGATCTTTTGGTATTTGCTTTCTCCGGTACCATGAGGTAAAAAACCTCGGTTCCATAAAATCTTGTCCCAATACTCTGGATCTTCGCAGATCAGATTAATATTCAGTCGCTTTGTGTGTGCAATGAACAAATAATCATACACCGAACGCTCAAGATGCTCTATTTGATACTTGTATATGATCATTCTTTTGTTGGGGTAGACAATAACTCATACCATATACCACCAAGCATCATTGATATAATTACCAACGCCTTTAAAAATTCACTGGTAAAATCATGCGCATTGTATGTTTCAATTAGTGGAAATGAAAACTCACTAAGAGTGACCAAAAGAAGACCGGCTTGCAAGCTGTGTGCGCTTTTTGTCACTAAATAAAAACCCACAACATTCACCACTGTTTTAATAATTAAAATACACAAAACACATAGCGTTAATAACAGTATATTAGAATGAATAACCTGTAAATCTGTGGTCATGCCCACCCACATAAAAAAGATTGCGCTTGTTATTTTGACAATTGGCTCGATTGCTCTATACCAATTATGACGATCACCGACCCCTCCGCATAAAAGGCCTCCTAAAAATGCTCCATATTCAACTGAGATTTTCAATATTCCAAACAATCCTGCAGTAGCGAAACAAGATCCCAAAACAATCCATAAATAATACTCTGGCAAGATCTTAACGTGCTGTGTATATCTCAAGTCAACAAAATATAAAAATGCAAAAACTACAACCAACGGCACTAATGGAATCAATACACTTGAAAGTATCTCAAGCATCAGCACTGTCAAAGAATCATGATTACCGACAGATTGTAAAATTAATTGCATGCTAGAAAAACAAATATCCTGAGCAACTAAAACACTCATCGCATACAGTGCATACAACTTATATGTACTTTTGGTGTGTTGTAAGTTTTTCAGTGTAACAGCCGTACTACTCAATGTGCACACAAATATCCAGAGAATAATACTTTTCAGACTCGCGCCAAAGTAAAAACCGCACAAACCGCAAATCAACGCACTGCAAAGCAATTCAATTAAAAGCATATATACCGCGACAGGACTGATGCTTAAAAACTCACTAATATTAATTTCCAGACCCGCAGTGAACAGTAATAATAAAATACCAATCTTTCCGACATTTTCAATTAAACCCCACCAACCAGATGGAATTAAATCAAATGTTGCTGCAATAATCCCTAGTACCATGTATCCAGTGATTGACGATTGGTGTAAGGCGTGCATTACAAATGACAATACTCCGCAAAGTAAAAAAATACACGCAGCGTCAAGTAAAAAATTACAAAACGTCGCGTCGATCATATTATCATTATACATCATTTTAACTGGCTTCCACATTATGTTGCGTTGATATCTTGTTAATAAATGACAGGTTAAACTAGGTAGCTATTTCTTGTAAAACTGCATTTAACACAAGTCAGGAATTTCATGCAGAAATATCTGTTTATCCTTCTCTTGTAATCAAAAGGCACGGTTTTAATATACGCTTTACCAACCATTTCTGCTGTGCGCTCTTGTGCTTATCTTTGCGCTTTGATACAAATACTATATAGTGCGGATAGCGTATTTTTTAGCTAAGTGCGGTTTAGGATCACGAAGAGACTGTGAACAGTTGGTCGTGAATAAACTGGTAACCATCAATAACACTCTTGTGACTGAATGCGCCACCAAAGTGCAAGAGCAAGATATCGTGCGATATAGAAACCGTGCGCTCAAGTTTAATCCATCAAAATTGTTTTTATACGACAAATCACCTGGTCTTATTGTCTCAACGCAAGACGACCGCCCAACTGTTTTTCAAGATTTAGCAGAGATCCCATACCGCTTAATTAGCGTCGGACGTTTAGATTTTATGAGCGAAGGCTTAATGTTGATGGCAACTGACCCGCTAGTAGCCCACCACTGGGAGACATCTGTAGTCACGCGTAGATATGTTGTCAGGACTTATATTCCACCCTACGCTACACAAGCTCATCAAGCACCTTGGAACCAAGCTTTAGAAGTGAATGGTGTCGTATACAAGGCAATTCAATTGATTAAAGTACACCAAGAACGTACTCATATTTTTGATCTGACAGTAGATATTACAGAAGGCAAAAATCGAGAAATACGAAAAATCTGGGACTCGTATGAATGGAAAATACAAAAACTCATTCGCTCCCGATATGGCCCATTTAGAATAGACGATTTACATGGAAAAAAATGGATCGAGACAGAAGTGATATTGCCTCCTTTGGATGCGTAATGTCGAATCAGACAACATAAACAAGACAGCAAGATTTTTATTCTTAAAAAGCAATAATGGTTCACTCTAAGCGCGGACAAAAGCGAATTAGATCAAAACTCAAATTTAATACTAATACTAGATTGCGTAGCGCATGGTGATTACAGAAACAATTATAGAGCAAATTTATTTACACTCATCGCGCAGGGGGTCCAATTCTAGATTCAGACCGCAAGAACCCGACCTGAGACGCTCGCTCCAAGGATTTATTAAAGAGCGAGACCTGAAACGCTTGCACTAAGAGTCGACCAGAGGCATGTATATTACGAGGATCTATCGCGCAACGGTCCATTTATACTCAGAAACAAGATATACCACTATAAACTGCATTCAATAGCGCTTACTGGATTCTTAGCCGCGCAATTACTAATTCCCCTGATATCACACAACGCTACTGATAATATTCGTCACATATTAATTCCTGAGTAACCGTACACTCTTGTAGTAAATGATTGTCGCTCTAATTAAATTTAATCCAGACAATGATAAATTATTTAAAAATAGAATGATTTGTATTGATAGTTAAAAACTACCAAAGTTGTTTGCTAATAATTAAGCTTTTGGAGCTTTCGATTCAAGAGCTGCTTTAATTTTATCAAACTTATCTTTATTTGAATCTGCGACCTTTGTAGCGTCAGTCGACTCTAATAAATCTTTAAACTGCGTGTAATCCGCTTCAGTTACTTTCTTGTCATCAAGAGCTAATAAAGCGTCTAAATCTACTTTCTTCTTCTCTTCTGCTTTTGTAAATGGCCAGTTTCCATTCCAATAAGCATAAATTGCATAAGCAATCACACCAAGTAATACTGCTCCACCAGCAGCCATTGGAACCAAGTTAGACGAACATGACTTGCTTTGCGCGGATACTGTCGATGCAGCGCTAGATGTGCCAGGGAACTTAAAGCATGGTGATAGTACAGGAACCGCACACATAGCCAGTGTTAAATACAACTTCATAATAATATTATTCTTGAAATGCTGACGTGAGTCAAGAGGATACGATTGTCATATTAAGAATTTCTTACGTGGTGTATAAGTATGTTGAAATCGATTTACGATCGCGTCAGTGATTTCTAGCAAGTCTTCTACCGCCTGTAATACCGGTTTGCCTTCTGGATTCGTTACATCAGCAAGAGTAAAATCATCAATACCTAATGCTGCTTTATACCATTCTGCGAAATACAAACACAATAAATGATCCGGCGCTTTAGTGATTAACCTGTGTCGTTTTTGCTTCCGACACGCATCCCCAATATCACTTACCTCCATTGTCTCTTCCCAAGAATACCCTGGATGTACATATTCCAAGCATGGTGAAATACCGATTAACTCTAACAACCCATAACGGCTCCAATATTCACAACGGTCTTGGTATTCCAATTTTAAGACATATTCATTGGTCCAAATTGTTCTCAAGATTAATCCATAAAAGAAATCAGCTTGCAATAACATTCCGTTAGTCATTACAAATGAAATATATTGGGCAGAGCTTTTGTACGCATCGGTTGGATACAAGGATAATTCAAGTTCTAATTCATACAAATCAATTAATTTGGGTAAAAGCAGCAAAATATCAAAATTCGCAGCATGCTGCAACGCCGGATATAGATAACAAAACTTTGGCGGTTCTTCTGCCAATGATTTTAATGAAAAATTTTGCTTTCTTTGCATATATTCTTCAAGATTCTCAGAACCAATAGAATCCGGAATTCCCCACCAAGGATATTCTGAAACACCACACCATCTAGGACGCGCAAAGGTCGCCCAACGTAAATCTGTCCAAAATTTTGGATTCATATGCACCGAATCAACAGAGGCTGAATATCTCCATCCGGCTCGTTGCACAGATGTCGCTGAAATCGTCCAGCGCATTCCTTGACCGTTAATCATTGGTTCGGAGTGCATACCTAATTCTTTCCAAGGTACAAATCCAGTTCGATCCATACACAGCCATTCATGAGGCGTTGTTCCAACAATGCAAATCTCATTACCATCTGTATCAATTGGCATAGGTAAATAACCATGACAGGCGGCATATTTTGCAGCTGCAATCGAGATATCATGCATAGCTCTTTCAATTGCAACTTGCATACGATGATGCTGAATATTTTTCACAATATTTACACCAATATTCATAATAATGCCACAAATAAAAAGCGAGATCGCGACTTCAATATAAGACACCGCGCGCAGACGAAATCGCCACCACATTAATAGATTATAGTTACTTTTATATCTGAGAACCAATCAGTGAAATTGCAGATTTAACACTCTCTGCGCTAAATGTAATCACAAATTGCACTATCTCTGATTCGACAAGTTAGAGTGATAATTATCACACCTGAAAGCACGTTATTCGGGGCAATAGAGGCTAGTGTGGTGATTTCCGTATACAAAGGCACATTACACACACGCATAGCGCAACGCCAGGCATTACAAGATCGATTACAACACTCATACGCAACTGGATATACAAAATCTAACAGGCCCTTGTCACAGAGGCGCATTACACGCATAGCGCAACACCAGGCATTACAAGATATATTGCAAAACGCAGACAAAGCAAAGTTTTTGTTGATCTGGGGATTATACACAATAATTAAATACACAGCCTTGCGATCAGTTGCGCGCTAAGAAATGACTACCCGATAAACTTATCCGTGCCACGTAAGAATCTTTCATGTGTAATAAATCAACGCGCATCAACTCACTGTAATACAATTGCCACGCACATCAATTGTGTAAGCGGTGGAATGCTCTTTGATTTTATTTTCAATAATTGCGGCGTCACTTTCGGATGCGCATGTAAAGACTACTTGTCCATTTGAAACGCACAAACTACCCAATGCAGTTTTTCTTCCATCTGAAGTAATTGGAGTATCAGCGCCAGACGCAACAGTAATAATTTGATTAACGGTCTCGCTTACCCGAGCTTGATGAATTGCATTTTGACCGGCTTTAATCATATTAAATGCAATAAAGCTTAATATAAACATATAAAACACAATTTCAATCATTGTGCTTCCAGGCATTCTTTGTCGTAAATATTTAATTAACCTTTGAAACATTGCTCTTTGTAATGTAACAGAATACAAAACGTAAAGCTAGCAAAAAGTGTCTTATAATTTGGATATATGCTTTTAGCTGCACCAGCGATAATTTTACCGCATCTTTTATTTAATGCTGTCTCGTTGTTTTTCTTTGGCGCGCATCAGCGTAACTGGTCTTTTATTGGGCTCTGGATCTTATACACGTGCTCGATGATTGCATTAACACAGGTAAATCAATGGATTGTGTTTGTCTTTTTCTGGGAAACAATCAGCATTCTGTCATTTTTAATGATTGGAGAGGCCGGAACAAACGCACTACTTGTGAACTTATTCGGAGGAGTATGCTTGCTTGCCTCTGGTGGGTCAAATGCAATTTTGCTTGCGATTGGAATCTTAACCAAGTCTGCTCAATTTCCCTTTCATCAATGGATCTATCAAGTGTCTAAAGCTCCAGATTATTTAAGTGCTTATTTGCACGCAGCAACACTTGTTCAGTGCGGTCTGATACTGCTCTCGCGTTTACCAGGGCACTTTGAATATTTAGACTCAATTTTATGGCATTCAGGATTTATCACTGCCCTCTCCTGTTTATTTAATCATCAAGACAAACATCTGGTCGTGTGCGCTACTCAAGTATTTCTCGCCACTTCATTAATGACTTACGCGACCAATCACGAACCTCTTTGGTCAGAAATTATCTTTCATATGCAGTACAAACCTGTATTATTTTTAATGCTATCAAGATTAGCAGATCCATTCTGGTGGGTAACCGGCTTTCTGCATGCGTGTTGCGCGCTATGGCACACCGATTACCTACCAATAAGTATCATTTATGTAAAAATCATTCAATACCTCTATCACAGACAACCTTACACCCCACCAATGAAAGTAAAATACCTATACTTGTTGTGGCCATGTTTACTTGCGGCTTTATATATTAGCGTTGCCACTCATAATGCGTTTCTCAACAATATTATTTCACTTGCAAAGTTTCAAATATTTATGAACATCCAAGATTTCGACACACTGTTTGCTCTTGGTGTAATTTGCATTATCGGAATTGCAACAGCTTACTGCAGCATAAGCTTAAGTGGAGCATTTATTATCTCGCTCAACCCAGTAATTACTTTTATAGGTGGATTAATATCTGCAAATACAATCATTTATCTTGCCGTTTTCTCCGCAGTTTTATTCTTGAAGCTTGAGCAATTGACGTTATTATGGCTAGGCCTAGTCTGTTCCAGAATTAATTTCACACCACTGCCGCAATTACCCGCAATACCATCGCTACCAGCCTGTCCAAAGTTAGACCTGAGGTTTTGCTGTGCGATCTGCTGTATACCAGGTTTATATCTTGCCCATATAGATTGGAATATTATCTGCGCAACACTACTTGCGATCTGCGCGATCTACCAACCATTAATGGCATTTGTCCTTTTAAACTGGCTTGCAACAACATTAATGCACGCTGCACCAGATGTGTTAATGACGCAAATTACAGTAGACGCGTTAGTGATACTCTATATGTTAAACGCACCACAAGCGCCTCAAATAAATTCATTTAACTTTTGCTTGGCAGTATTATTTGCAATATGCTTGTATTCATGCGTGGCAGATCCGCAGCTCTATCCTTTGGTAAATTTTACTAGCCATCCAGTTAATACTATTGTGGCAGACAAGAGAGCCTTAGATACTTGGGTAGAAATTTCAGTCTTTGCGATAGCTGGACTATTATCGCACCACACCTCGGGCATAACGAGAGATCCCTCTGCGAAGTTTTGGGCATTTCGTTTTTTTCGACAATTATTATTAACAATCACTATAATGTTTGTGCTTAGAGGGGAATTATACGGAGCGTATCTTGCATGTTGCGCAACGTTGCTTGCTGCGCCTTTTGGATTGATGCTAGCAATACTGATGGCCTGGAATTTAACAGGACACGCCGGTGGTTTCGCAGCAGGTATAGGCTATGGTTTTTACTTATTTACTTCAAACACACGCTGCACCAGTCTGCCTTTAATAGCAATGGCAATACTTGTTCAATTCTCACAGTGGCATTTCTTTGGTATTCATGGAGTCTATTCATCCGCATGGCTTTTTGAATTATGCATTGCATTTGTTGTATCTTCGAGCGTTCAAGCAATTCTCCGCACGCACGCTTTAAGGTCAGACTCTGCACGTCCAGATCTACTCGAGTAATCTAATCAGATTGTTAAGCTTGGCATATCATACGTTTAACAAAGCGTCGAGCATGTTGCGTTGTAAGGGATTGTTATAAGATAAGAGCTACACAGATGAATCAGGCGCTACTTTTACCCCGATATCGTTCGTGCACATCTTATTACTGCGCATAACAGGCTACAGGCTTTACCTGAGGCAAGCTATAAACATAACAAGATATATAGTCTAATGAATATAATCAAACCTTAGGCGCTACTTTTACCCCGATATCGTTCGCGCACATCTTATTACTGCGCATAACAGACTAGAGGCTTTACCTTAGGCACACTATAAACATAACAAGATATGCAAGTCTAATTAATATAATTAAACCACGCACTGCGCGAAATCTTTATGACAAGATTTGTGTAATCATTCCAGATGCGACTGTACGTCCGCCTTCACGAACTGCAAAGCGCACGCCTTGAGCGATAGGAACTGGTGTTACTAGATCTACAACAACAATACATGAATCACCTGGCTTTGCCATTTGTGATCTGTCATTTGCATCTAATACTTTACCATTACTATCTGTAATAGCAGTGCCATCTTTTTTAAACGACAAGTTATCTGTTTGTGGGTAAATTGCAAGAACTGAACCGGTTACATTAATTGTCGAAATATAGAACTGAGGGCGGTAGTTAGCAAAGAAAGGCTTTTTACGTCCACCTTCGCCTTCTGTTAATACATAAATAGTTGCAACTAAGGATGTATGTGATTTAATTGAACCTGCCTTACAAAGAACTTGTCCAGATTCAATCTGCTCACGCTTAACACCTCTCAAGAGCAGCCCAACATTGTGACCTGCTTCACCTTGCTCAAGAGACTTATGAAACATTTCTACTCCCGTAACAGTTACCTTAGGTATGTCACGATTAAATCCAACGATAGATAATTCGTCTGAAACCTTTACAACACCCTGGTCGATTTTTCCAGTAGCAACTGTACCACGTCCAGGAACTGTTGCAACACCTTCGATGTACATTAAGAACGGCTTGTCCACTGCTCTGCTAGGAATCTGAATCTTATCAAGCTCATCTAATAGTTGTTTGATCGCAGGAATTCCAAATTCTCCTGTGTCGTTTTGAGTAGCTTTTAATGCCGAACCTCTTACTATCGTACAATCCTTATAACCGTTTTTAGCAAGTTCTTCGTGAATTTCATCAATTACTAATTCCAAAAGAAGTTCGTCTTGAACGGCGTCCATTTTGTTTAAAAAGACAATGATCTTTTCAATACCAACCTGTCGAGCAAGCAAGATGTGTTCTTTTGTCTGCGGCATGGGACCGTCAGTTGCAGCAACAACAAGAATCGCAGCATCCATTTGAGCGGCACCGCTAATCATGTTTTTTACGTAATCGGCATGACCTGGACAGTCAGTGTGTCCATAGTGTCGTACAGAAGTTTCATAATCCAAATGAGCTTTGTTAATAGTAATACCACGAGCTCTTTCTTCAGGCGCATTGTCAATATCTGCGTATGATTTTTTCTTACCAGTACCAGCAACCATGCTTAATGCTGCGGTTAGAGTTGTTTTACCGTGATCAACGTGACCTATAGTACCAACGTTCATATGGTCCTTATTGCTGATATTCATATAATTAATAATCGTTGATTCGAAGAATAAGGTCAAGTAGTTCTTATGTACTTGATCTAATGTTCTTCAGCGCTAATTGCACTTCTGCTTTTACTATTTGAATGATCAAATCGCGCATTTCTGGATTGATTACTGGTTTCGTTCGCGCTACAACAGGTTCGCAAACAAGACGATCGCTCGCGACCTGATCTTCGGTCTCAGTCACTTCTTGTTGTGGAAAATCTTGACACATAGGAGCAGTTAATTTATGTAACATTTGCAACTTTGTTTCTTTGTTAGCTACAGTCATTATTAATGATACATGAAATTATTATTAACGATTAGTAAATTAACCTGATTACACACTTTTTTTGTGAATTTTGCGCGCACGTGATTGTTTGTGTGAATTTTTATCTTGAATAGAAATATGAATATAAGTTTGCTTGGTAACAACCTCTGTTCGAATATTAAACGGAAACCATCGTGCAATAAACGGCAATCCCCTGCGCTCAGTTTTAGTAATACTATGATTAAAACCACCAAGCAACACTGATTGACGAGGTTTAATGCACGCAATGGTAGTTTTAATATATTGAGTGTCGATCAACGGAACCGTGCTTCCATCAAGAATTTCTGCGTGATGACGTGTGCCTGCGGAATTTGCAAGTAGCACGGGATTGTGTTGTTTACCAGCAACCCAAGAATGAGAAAATTCTAAATTCATAGAAACACCGTCTGGTAGGATAATTGGACAAATTGTAAGAACAGTACCTGTGTCTACTTTGTGAAGTTTAGATTGAGGTAATTTCGCAATATTGCTCTTGTCATTTGTTGTGAGTGCAATTTCCTCAAAGGAAAAATACGCACTATCTGAAATCATTTTAATAGTCCCGCATTCATTATTTGCAATAGACATACCAATGCCCGCCTTACTATCAACGGATCCGTACTTTCCCAGAAAACGACAAATCGTACCTACATCACCTGCATGAACCACAACGCCATCTGCAGAATAAGATACATCAATACCAAGATTTTCTACGATATCTTCTATCGCTATACCTGCAGAATTATCTTTGTTAAGCACAACTGTAATAAATGTCACCTGCACATTAATTGTCTGTTGAGCGTCTTTCTCTATTTCACTTATCAGGTTTCGAACTGTATCGTGCTGAGTATGATTACCTGTTACGACCAATGTACCATTTGTGTGGTCAATGGAATAAGACTTTGTCACATGTGATAATAATTTTTCGAACTGAGTCCACTTTGCCTCATTATTGATTGTATGAATCTTGTAAATTTTAATATATAACGAATCGCTGATTTTAGTTAAATTTTTTTCTTCTGTAACGCAAAAACGATCACCACAAAGTTGTTCCACAATACTTTGAAAATCCCCACTCATTGATAACGAAGTGCAGTATGTTGCGTCAGGAAAATCTAGAATTATACTTCTATTTGTAATTTTTGCAAGTTGTTGCAACACCAATTTAAGAGGAACCTTTTTATGATTGACAGAAATCTTGATAGGATTATCTTGTGATGTTTCACAGTGCACTACGCAATGCGCAAACAGCATGATCATCCACCTCATTCGTCTATGATGAGTTAAATTGCATGCAAAAGCAAGGAAAATACCAAATTGCCAGCAATCAAATCTTATCTTTACTAAACCAAAAATCAAATTTCACTTTTTCGGATAATCGTCAAATAACACTGATACTAGCGTTTTCTTTGATATATCGACTTCAAGCTATTGCAAATGGTGCGTTAACTGCATAAAAAGACTTCAGTAAAACTGAGTGAAAATCCACCAACCCCTTACGCAGAGCCATTTAGATCTGTCTTGACAGTGATTTCTGTTTAATATAACTTCTTAACACTTCAGTTATGAATGCAAGTTGTATCAAAACCTTTCAAACGCAGGCTTTTCCGCGATCTCTATGCAGGTGCTTAGAAACTTCTGCTGAAGATCGGGCAATTGTATTTATCGAACATTTGTTTAAGCACGCTATTTCTAGTGGCGCTTCAGATATCCATCTTGAACCAGAGTGCGATCACGTGATTGTGCGTTACAGCATTGATGGTGTTTTGCAATTGGTTTCTGAATTCGACAAAGTTTATTGGTCGAGAGTATGCGCAAGAATTAAAGTCATTAGTGAAATGGACATCGTACAAACGCACAAGCCTCAATCAGGTCGTGTTTCGCTGTACGGAGTGGATTTCAGGATTTCTTGCCACCCTACAATGTTTGGTGAAAATATTGTGATCAGAGTGCTGGATAAAAGTAAAAACATACTGGAACTGAGTACTTTGGGATTCAATATCGTCACGCAGAAAAAATTACACTCAGCAATTACGCGCCCTAATGGAATGATTATAGTTGCTGGACCTACAGGAGCAGGCAAGACCACTACTATTCACGCACTTCTATCCATGATTAATGACGATCACAAAAATATCATGACGTTAGAAGATCCTCCAGAAATTATGATCCCTGGTATTCGTCATACTTCTGTAGAGGGCATCGGTTTCTTTGAAGGTTTGAAATCTATTTTACGCCAAAATCCAAGCGTGATTTTTATCGGGGAGATTCGAGACGAACAAACTGCGCACCTTGCATTTCGAGCGTCTATGACCGGTAGTCTTGTTATTACTACACTGCACGCAAAGACTTCATTACATGCGTTACAACGCCTGCAGGACCTTGAGGTTCCAAAAAGTTATATTTCAGAAAATGTTATTGGGATTTTATCTCAAAGATTGGTGAGAAAAATTTGCTGCGGAGGTTGCGTTTCGTGCATGGGTAAAAGTGGTTATAACGGTCGAACCATCTTGTCTGAATGGATAGAAATTTCAGATAACTTACTTACCGACCGCTCTTCTATCGCGTGTCGCAAAGAATTACTCGAAAAACAAGGAGTGTGTTTTATGGAAAGCAATGCGAAAGAACTGGTCATGACAGGCGTGACTAGCGCTGAAGAGATTTCACGCGTATTATGACCCTCTTTTGGTATGTAGGTTATCACAGACTGAGAAAGTCGTTAATCTACTCTTATTGTGTCGATCGCACTGTTATCGAGCATGATATCGACATCGTCTACATCAACACCACCCACCCTTCGTTAAGACTTTATAAACTTACCAAGATCTGCTTAGAAGAAATTTTAATGATGTTACGCTCTAATATGAGTATTTCTGAGATTTTTAAGCACATCGGAAATGGTGAAACTGAAATATCTGGCATTTGCGCAAATGTTGCAGAATCTCTGGATAATGGCGACACCTTAGGAATTGCAATCAAGCAACATTTTACACCGATAGATAAAGTTTTAGGAGCGCTGTTATCGCTTGGTGAAAATAAAGAGCATATTGCTAATTTATTCACTAACGGGTTAAAATATATTCAGTATAAAGTTGATCTAGTTAATGGGATCAGATCAGCCTTATGCTACCCATTATTTGTTATTACAATATTAACTTTAGCGCTTTGGTCACAAGTTTGTATTTTAAAAACCCTACCAATTTGGGTAGCTATATCTATGACAATTGTTTTGTCTTTAATGATTCTCTTATTTATATATTCAGATAAACTTTACTTGGGAAAAGAACATTATCGCGCTTGTTACTTTTATAGTATTGCATCTATGCTTGATTCCGGACTGTCTTTGCAAACAACAATCGCGCTGGTGCGAGACAGTTTCGAGGGTAAGGAATTGGAAAACTTAGAATTTACGATATTAAATGGTGGGAGTTTTAGTCATGCTATTCCAGAGCTTCATACAACGGTAAAAGGTATATTAAGTAGCGGTGAAAAATGCGGCAATCTTGCAGAAGCATGCCAATGCAGCGCGGATTTTTATATGGGTAGAATTCAATCAAAATTAAACTACATCACAACTCTAGCAGGACCAATATTAATTACAATGACCGGGCTTGCATTAACTTTAGTTGCGCTTTACACAGCCAGTTACCAGTGTATTGCATTTATCTAAGTCCGCTATCTAACTGATTATTACTAATGTACAATATGTCAAATGTATTACCCGATTCTACTGGCAATGCTGACTCACCTGTCAATTCATGTAGTAAAGATAATGGTAAAGTTGATGAGCGCTATTCCGACCAACCTTTTGGTCTGTGGGCGCTTAGCAATAGCTGGCGCTGTTGGTGGATTTTATATTGCAACTCATTACAAAGATTTTACGAAAATCAGCAACTACAAAATATATATACTACGAGCGTTTATCAGGTACGGAGCAGTTTTGCTTACTTACTACGGCTATAAAGGCCTGTCACTTCAAACCATTGTAGCAATTGGTTTTACCAATCCCTTCTTTACAGTTATCGTGTCATCGCTGATATTGGGAGATTATTTATCCTTTAAGAAATGGCTCTGCTTATTGATGGGTTGTTACGGTGGTTTCTTGACAATTTTAAGCGATACCATAGTGCTGGAAAAATATCTGTTTACAAGCGCTGCATTACTGTCTGTATTCTTTCTAATTAACTATCTCTTTAAAGAATTTAAGTGCACCGCGCTTCCGTTTACAGCTGCGCTAATTACACTCGCGTTATTACCAGTATACGAATTGATCTACTCTTCTTCGCAACAAGTAAACTCTAACATGTTTGCAATCAGCGCTCTTTTAGGTGCGAATTTTTTAAGTTCAATCAGCATGATGATGACCAAAAATATCGCCGATCAAGACGGAGCTACAAAATCCACAATGTTAATGTCTCTATTGGTAGGAATCCTTGCGATACTTGCCAGTGCAGTAGATTCAAATACGGACTACTTTGGTGCATTGTCACTCTTTCAAATCGTGCAAATCTTCTTGTTAGGTACAGTTGGCTTGATACACACATACATCTCGCACTTGGCAATGATCCACAGCTCGCCTTCCTATCTCTCAACGTTTCATTATCTAGGTATTCCATTCGCGATAATTACGGATTACCTGTTATTTGACAATCCAATTCAATTAAGCGGAGTTCTCGGATCATTAATTATCGTGCTTTCTGCAACCCAATGCATTAAGTATGATAAAAATAAGACATGAGAGTGAAAACGCGCTTTGCACCATCTCCAACAGGCGCATTGCATATTGGTACTGCAAGAACCGCTTATTTTAATTGGTTATACGCAAGAAAAAATCTCGGTCATTTTGAAATCCGAATTGAAGATACCGATAAAGAACGAAATCAAAACCCAACGGCTTTGTTAGAAATTATCGAATGGTTGGGATTTGACCACGACAGATTGTCATATCAATCGGCCAATATTGACAGGCATAAGCAGATAGCGATTCAACTAGAGCAAACAGGCGCGGCCTATTATGCTGAAGGTGCAATACGTTTCAAAGTACCAAAAGATCAGGCGCTTTTACTTCAAGATCATGTGCAGGGCAGTGTCTCTAAGCAAAGCAAAGACTTAGAAGACTTTGTACTCTTACGGTCCGATGGCACACCGACTTACATCTTAGCCTCAATGGTTGATGATTTTTATGACGAAATTACACATGTAATTAGAGGAGTAGATCATTTAACTAATACCTTTAAACAGCTTTTACTATACCAGGCGCTGAAACGGCAACCGCCTCAATTTACACACATCCCCTTAATTACAGACTTAGACCGACAGAAGCTTTCCAAACGACACGGCGCACTAAGCGTTCAAGAGCTAAGAGAAGATGGGTATTTGCAAGAGGGAATCTGCAATACTCTGCTAAGGCTAGGATGGTCGTATGGAAATGAAGAAATAGTTCCAAAAAGCAAAGCCTTAGAGATTTTTGATTTAAAAGATTTAAACAAATCTCCAGCTTGCTTTGACCCAGATAAGCTTAAGGATTTAAACGCTTATTACATGAGAAGCGACGAGCAATTATGGGCCAAGACAGCAGAATGGCGCGTGGGCTGGAGCGAAGCAGAGTGCGAAAGAGCTCAATTACTATTACATGAAACTGCAAAACGTACAGTGACATTAAAAGAACTTGTCGAAGCATTAAATTATTGCAGAGATGATTTTCGCGCTGATTATCAAATCAATTTACCCGGTCTAGACAAGGTCTTGAATGATTGTGAATTTACCGAAGAACAATTAAATGTTGAATTAAGAAAATTTGCATCAGAGAAGGGGCTGAATTTTGGCAAGGATATTGCCAAACCGCTGCGTGTAGTATTAACCGGTAAAGAGACATCTCCAAGTCTGTTTTATGTTATGGAAGGCCTCGGTAAAGAAGTCTGTTTAGAACGCGTGCGTGCTGCAACGCTCTCGTAAAAACAATAAAACACCAAGAATTATGATAAACTAGATCATGAAACAGCAAACTGTGTCCTCCAAAGACGTATTAACACATCCTGCAATGCACATGGTAATGGTAACACTTACCAATGGCGACGAAATTCCTGTAAGGATGTATGCGAAAAACACCAAGATAAAAATGAAAACAGTTATTGACGCGTACTGTCATCCAGCTTGGTCTAAGCGCGGCGCAGAAAAGGCTAAGATCAGCAAACAAGATGCCTTTTTTGCAAAATTTGCATCACGCAAATAAAGCAATTTCATTGAGCACGACACAAACCGAATAATTAATAACATAACAATTTAACGTAAAACTTTTGCCATGAGCAGTTATATGATTTTTTTTTTAGCTTTAATAATAAAGCGATTTCATTGAGAACAGCACAAACCGAATAATTAATAACATAACAATATACATCTAACGTAAAAGTGAACTTTTGCTATGATCGGTTATATGATTTTCTTGGCCTTAATAGTCGCAGCATCTGCCTACGCACCAGACACTCCTCAGCCTCTGCTAGGTGATTCAGAGATTGGAGCTATAAATGAATCTGAAGCCCTGCCAAACAGCCTAGCAATAGGCGATCTCAATGCGTCTCAAACTCCGCCAAACAATCCAGAAATCAGCACTCTCAACACACACCAGACTCCACAAGACGACCTAGAAGTCGGTGTTCTTAGCATGGAAATGGAATCGAACGACACCGCAACACCTGAGAGCTATTGTAGCAATACAATTCAAAATTGCAAAGATGGACTCGTGACGCTTTTATTAATGCTTGTTTCTTCATATTCGCTAACAGCGCTCTCTGATGGCACGTACAGTGCAGGCGCATTATTGCAAACGCATGACTTTGATATTAAACCCGAATTACAACAAATGATCACAAAGATCCATGAATCTCCAAATGAAACGCTACAAGAATTGCTGTGGTTGGAATTACCGTATCAACTAACAGTAATAAAATTAACACCATATTTTGTATATGAATGTTACAAAATAACAACATGTCTTTTATATGCATGCCAAACATATTGCAATTGCGCATCAGACAAACAGGGCCCTTCTGTCAAAAAAACCCGTGCAACGCTTTGTAGGCTCTCAGCGCTTATAGGAGGTCTAGCAATAAATATCCAGAGAAATCCAACTCATTACACAAATGCACTTCAAGGTGCAATGATTACTCTGCCGCTCGTTCTGCAGTGCTGCAAACGCAAGACTTTGGAAATCTCCGACCACACATTGTCCGTTTTTCTTGCAATTGACTACCTGCGTGCCTTTGCGTCATTAGAGCTTTTAAAGATCCAAAAACTTCCTAGGTGCATTATACCAGACAACGTCAATACCGACATAATAGCAAATAATGTAGCATGCATTACAATTGCAATGTATTTAGCCTGGTATATCAAGAACTGCTATGGTCAGCATGTTGCAATTCAAACAGAACGAAATATTCCTGTATAATTACAATAAATGTCAATATATACGAAAACTGGCGACGCTGGTCATACAAGCGTCATTACCAAAAGAATTCCAAAATCTACACCAATCATTGCGCTTTTAGGTAAAGTTGACCAAGTAAATGCGTGTTTTGGTTTGATTTCTATTTTAAGCGATCTGCCACGTGTCTACGAAGTGCAAAATATCCTTTTCGAAATCGGAACATCCATTGCAAAAGATGATTACAGCATTAATCTTGCTCATTACACTCATCAATTAGAGTTGGATATTGACCAATTAGACACAGTGCTTCCTCCTCTAACAAACTTCATCTTGCCTGGTGGTACAGAATTATCCGCGAGATTTCATCTTGCTCGTACTAACACCCGTTTTGCAGAACATGCGTTATGGGGCCATAATAACACTCAATCAGATATCCATATGTACTTAAACAGACTCTCTGACTGGTGTTTTGCTCAAGCGCGCAAAGCCAACTTTGATGCTAAAATCAATGATACTATATGGACGAGAATCAATTAGCCAAGGAATTCGATCAATTGCTGAAAGAGCTTACAGAAAAACAAAAAGACAGTAACGATTTAGATCAACTGGTTAATAACAGGCAAGACGCAATCAAGTTGCATAAAAGATGCACAGAAATCCTCGAACAATTACCAGAAATTATTGCAAATCTCCAACCAGAGGCGCTTGAATGGGAAGGTTTTCAAAAGTCTCGTGCAGAAATTGACAAATTAGCTAATACATTTAACGATTTCAGCAGCCTTGAGCAACTAGTTATAAATTACAAGAAATTTAAATCTTTAGCACAAGAATCTCACAAACGATTAAACGCGATACAAGAATGGGACTAGACAAGTATTGCGCGAAAATATATCTCGTGTTATTGTTCGATACTAATGTTGAATCCTGCCAATAATATCACTCTCTGTAGAATAGCTCTGTCCTTATGTATAGGATGCGCAAGTAGCTATATAATCGCATCGCTTCCACATCATACACACTCTGTTTCGCAAGTGGATCTTTTAGTAAACGCCCCTAACGCATCCCCCTACCACCTTTGTCATTTAGTCAAGAAATACCATCACGGAGTAACATTCCAAAACCACACACCTCTAGGCACAATATCAATCAGTGACGATAATTCTAAGAATATTGCGATTCATTGACCTAGTCTCGTTGTTTGTGTGACATGAAAGCACAATGCGCTGTAAATACTACCAATATGCAAAACGCAAGGTTCGCATGCGCTATATAATGAAATCATGAAAGTTAGTCCTTTGTTATTCATTGCTATCACGGTGTATAGCCCGACTATTGAAATGCCGCGCTTTGCTGTTAATTCAGGGGTAAAGACATCAAGAACCAATCAAGACTATGATCTTGCAACAACACGACCTTCTAGCAACCGTTCTGACGAAAGCAGCGCAAGTCTACTGCCTATTGAATCGCAAACATTCAAGACTACAAAGAAATCCAATGACTCTCAAAAGCGCAAAAACTCTGACGCTGATCAATACATGCTATTCGGTGATTCAATTTCCTCGCAAAGTCGCCATATCAATCCAAACTACCCTAAATTCGATTTAAATACTGACGACACTGAGAAATCACCGGGAAGTGGTACAAATGCATCGCAGGCATGCGAAACAGAAATCGCTGTAAAATTAACGCATCAAGCAGAGGCATTTTCACAAGTATCAGATCGCGATGTTACTATTCGTCACCCTGTACCTGGTAAACTTTTGCCTGATTATATTAATCTTAATGCAAAGCGCGCCTATCTATCACAATAAAACTGGTCACAACCTTCTACAAACGATAAACCAAACGCCATGAAGGTCGATAGTGATAATGGTAATGTCTAGAGGTCAGCCCTGTAGCGAACCCCTCACATCCAATAAAACTCCCAAGATTATCGGAAGCATCAGATGACGAAACGGCACTTAACGTAGATGAAGTGCCATTTAAAATGTCTGAAGAACAGATGCCACCTGCACGTTATATACCACAACCAATGCGACGTGCGAGGCCACCAACTAATCGCAGCACTTGTACTTTTTACACAGGCGAGCGCGCTATTGCAGGACGCTATTGATTACACTATGTATTTATATCCTGTGTATAGAAACTCGATAATGACACTGGTGCAATTGCCGTACTACAACCCATCTCGCATTAGCAATCTTCGCCTAATAAAAATGGTACGGATTGCGATCAATTTCAACCTTTACCACTTTGCTGTTTAAATTATAAATTGTTTTTAACACCTCTTGTATTGGGTCGCCACGCAACAATAACCTCCAGCGATGCAAGTTGTTTATTTTAAACAAAGGAGCTGGTGATGGACCCCATACTTCTAAATCTACAAACATCTTTTTAATTGACATCGCGACCTGTTGCACTTGAGCAACTTCAGCAGCGCTAATAATAATTGCAGTCAAACAGGTAAACGGTGGCATTTTCGCATCATAACGCAACTGCAATTGAGTTAAATAAAATTCTTTATCTGGCAATGCAGGTATAAACAAATTTTGCACAAAAGCTGGTTTGATCTGCGACTCGTTTCGCTTGTCAGGTGCAAATAATGCCGAGAGTTTTTTTGGATTGTCTGTTTCCCACCAAGCAATACTTGCAGTACCGTCACGACCAGCGCGCCCACGTGTCTGTGTAATTAATTGATACAAGCGTTCGCGTGCACGGAAATCTCCAATTTCTGGAGGATCAATAATACCCACGAGAGAAATTGTCGGAATATGATGACCCTGCGACAATACTTGCGTGCCGATCACTAAATCTAAATCTCCAGTGCGCAAATCTTGTAGCGCATTATTTGTAATATCACTACTTACACATGCTACGCGCAACTGTGGATATTCTTTTTGAATCCAATCATAAATCCTCTCTAAACCCCAACCTACTGGCGTCCAAGAAGTGCTGTCGCAGATGCATTTTTTCGGCCACTCATAACCAACGCCGCACCAATGACATTTTAAACCGGATTTATGCCATGCAAGATGCACGCTACATGCGCGGCACATAATCTTACGACGGCATGACGCGCAAGAGGCAATGGATGCATAACCGCGTCGATTAATAAGGATAATACTAGCACGCTTATCTTCAGCGTTTTTGCACACCGCGGACATTAAATCTGCAGATATCGGCGATTCAAGTTTATGTGTAAAAACCTCTGGCAATGCAGCAGTGTGAGGCAAAATCACAAGTTGATATTTAGATTGCATTGTTGCATAGAAAGATTCAAAAGATGGAGTAGCAGATACCAATATTACTTGGGCATTACAATAAAAAGCACGACGAATCGCAACTTCTCGAGCATGATATCGAGGCGAAGCGTCTTGCTTATAAGATTGATCATGCTCTTCATCTATGATAATCAACTTTAAATTATTAAAAGGTAAAAACAATGCCGAGCGCGTACCAATCACGACCCCAGGTTGACCACTAATCGCCCAAGACCAAATCTCGTCTTTCTTTGGTTTTGCAACCTTTGAGTGCCACAAATACGGCTTTTCAATAGCTTGAAATTGAGATGCAAGCAAAATTTCCGGTAACAAAATCAAGACTTGCCCATTTTCATCAAGAGCCTGCTTAACCTTTTCAAGATACACTGCGGTTTTACCAGCACCAGTCGCACCGTAAAGTAAAAAAATTGACTTCAATACTGATAATTCTTCCACTGCAGTTTTTTGCTGAGGAGTCAGGTTTTCAGAGCGCAGCGTTAACACACGCGGTTTAAATGGAACAATATCTTTCCGCAAAAGCAATTTTAAAAAGACTCCGTACTGCACTGCATGATAAGTTGTTTCGTGTTGAATCCATTTAACGACATTTGAATTTAAAACACCTAAAACCTTATTGATCGGTTTAAATTTTGCATCATTGGTTTTTTGCACACATGAAGACACAAGTCCTGGCAGTATCTTGCCATTAAAATCTACATGCACAACAGTACCTGGTTCGAGAAAGGTCTCGGATGTATAGCTGTACGCTCTATCCCAAGGCCTAGGCACGTTTACTTCAACAACAAAAATATATAAATATTACCATAAAATTTACCACTCATCAGTCGCGTTGCTAATTTTCCCTGATAAGTCTGGTATTATACTAATATGCAAAGCGCAGGCATCAAAAACTTTATCTTTGGAAGAAATATCACCACAAACCAACTAATTGATTTGGACGCTTATGATTGTTACTTTTTTGCAGAGGAATTAATACATCCGTTAGGACATTTACCCAAATACCTGCAAGAAACATGCGGGATTAACGGAGAAAAGCGACAAACTTGGGTGAGTGATTGTATTTTGGAATTAGAGCAGCATTTGGGCAAGCGCATCCTACCGATTACATCTAACCAAATCGAATGTGAAGCAGCACGTGGATCAAGATTTGAAATGCACCTGCCAATTGGGGAATACACTCATTTAAAAGGTCCAATTCAATTTACTACCAATAACAATCACAGCGAGCGTCCGCCAAGTACTTTTACCGGATTTTATTCTAAATACTCTAACACCGCTCCGGCACAATATCACCCAGTAACTGCATCTGAAAAAAAGTACTACAAGCAATTGATTGACTTTTTACAGAACACAATGCCCGGATATGAAGTCAGTAGAACCAAAATCGACCCTATAGGCACCTCAAAATTATCTCCTTGCTCTTCATTGGGCATTATCAGCTTTGAGCACTTAATCGACATCGTGCAGCAAAAATTAGAACCCACGCCCAGTTATCAAGAATTTGAAAAACAATGCCATTGGATCTTGTATTGCAAGCTAAGAGCGCGTGAATTATTAGACAAGGACTTGCCTCCTCCATTAACTCCCGCTCAAGAATCATTATTTCATCAATGGGCGAATGGGGATTTACCAGAGCGCAACCCAGTAGATTCCGCAATAAACAAATACATGAAGCTTTTACACACGGGATCAGTGATTTCAAATCGCTTTAGACTTATGACATCGCATTACTTGGTGAAAAAATTAGATATTGATTGGAGATACGGAGAGTTGTATTTCAGAAATGCCTTAATTGATTCGCATCCATTGGTGAATTATTACAACTGGCGCTGGCAATGTGTAAGTAATCGTTTTTTCAATGGTTATAACCTGCAACGGCAATTGCAATTACATGGAAATTGACACGCAAATACAGATAACACTCAATTGATTCGATTCACAAACTCACCACAACCGACAAAGGCTATTCTACAAGCGACCATTGGCCATCATGTAGTACATAAATCCGCCCATCTGGGAGTTCAATTGTACAACTGGCATCCTCTACACTTACCGCATTCATTCCCATGCATAACAAACACAACCACATCATCATTTATTCCCCACGACCCAATCAAAAAGCAAATACACTTCGGCGTTTTCGCTATCTATGAATCTTATATTACACTGTCTCCAAACAAAAGCGCCATATTTAATATGGTCAAATTTTCTTAAAGAGTCCACAGGCATAGTACAGCAAAAAGCACCTTTCCAGATCTTATTACGCCTTTGTAGCTGTCCAGATTTCACATGGATATTATTCCGTTCTAAATATTGTCTCATGTACATTACAGGATCTCCTGGCACATTCCAGCAATCTGTATTCCATTGAGCGCAATTTAACTCCAACAGAGACGTTTGCTGTTCGACATCTGCAATTTCTCCAGTTTTGACCAGATAGAGAGAATAAAAATAATAATTTGCGCATATTAAGCTAATCACATAAAATGCGCCTTTTATCATTGCTAATCAGACTATACAGGAATGCAAAGATCAAATCTAGAATCGTAATTCTGGAATCACAGACCAAGCGCGCTTAATAATTGCCGAACTTCCATACGAGCGGCAACATGAGATGCGCTTAAGCTGGTTTGAGGGTCTAAAGGTGTCTTGCCATACAAAAAACCATCTCGATATCCAACTCGCTCTCTAAGCATACCGATAAACTCCATCCCCCACTTCTGCGCAATATCTTTGACCAATCTTAAAATTTGCGAGTGATTCTTTGTCCTGTGCCCCACGCGATTTAGCAATAAAAACCACTTTGGAGGCTTGCGACCACTGTACAAGAAAGATTTTCTCACTTCCCACAAATCGTCTGCATAGTGCCCAGGCATGGATCCTGTGTACTTTTCAGGATCAGTAATTTTAACCAGCACATCTAAATCAACAAAGCTATCATTCATTACAGTTAAAATTGTGTCGGCCAATGAATGCGCTTCATCTCCAATTGCAGATTTGCTTCCCGGAGTGTCAATAATCACCACATCATAACCCTCTAATTGATTGATTTCTTCTTGCAAATCTTTTGTAACTGGACGATGGTCTGGTGATAGCAATTTATATTTTTCCCTGTTTTTCAAATACGATGAAGCTGTTCCTTGTATATCACAATCCAGTATTATAACTTTTTTTTTCTTTTTAATTAAACAGATAGCGATTTGTATACTTACAGTGGATTTGCCCACACCCCCTTTACTGCTACTAACAACCAGAATACGAGGCTTAAGCATATAATGATATTGTAGAGTAGTTTGGCCACAATCAACAAGAAGCACTAGACATCAGAAATAAATAAATGAGATTATTGTTTATGAAATTCACTCGCTTGATGTTCGTATTGCTTGCTGGTAATTACTGCAAAGCGCAAGAACAAGGTAAAACTACAGTACAACAAAAACAACCTACTGCAAAACTAACTCCTAGTAATTCTTTAGCGGTTATGATTCAAGAAGTGCGTGAGAACAGTAGTAAATACAAGCACCCTCTTTCCAAAAAGCTCATCAATCCAATCAAATCCCCATCTGAAGATGATATAACATCTTTACTTGAAATTGCTTGCAAGAAAGACGAGAAGATGGGTGTATACTTATTAACTCTGATCAAAACTCTCGAACGGTTATCACCATCAGATTCAGCGTATCAATATTTTGACTTACTAAGCAAATTTGACAATAAGATGACTCTTGCACTTGCAGGATATCTTAGTCATTCTGATGTAATCAGGCATACCTTAGAAACAGGTATTACTATGCAATTTATCAATTTAATCGCCGAAAGAGAAGCTGGCAGTCCTTTGACCTCAGTGATCACAGAATCAGGAACTATTGTCATTGATGTGACTAAAAAGCACTTTTATGCAACCAGCGTAGATTTGACTAATGCATTTCTAAATGAAGCAAATAAATGGATTGATAGCAATGCGTTCTTTCAAGATAAAAAATTCTCCAAAAATACAATTGAATCAATTCGTTCAATTATAACAGAACCAACACGAGTGCAAACTCTGATCGAGATCCGTCCGTATCTTGCAATCATTGCTCATGGATTTACTATGGAGCGTGTCAATGCAGTACTTAACTCAATAGCACAACTAGTGCCAGGACAAGAAGCGACTATAGAATCATTGAAAGCATTTGCAACACTCTATCAAGCAGAACTTGTTGCGCTAGAAGCAGCGCTTGCTGCAAAACCTCGCGTATAATCTGCAATAGCAAATGGAGAAGCTTCACAAACTCGAGAATTTACTGAAAGAATTTTTTCAATATCTTGAATTTAAAGCCTCTCAAAACACAGTAAGAGCATACAGACATGATATTATGTCTTTGATCACACCCGCAACAACATGGGAGCAAATCAATCATCCGTCAAAAAAAATCTGGAGAGAATATTTTGCGACATGCACAACACTTACAAATTACAACCGAGCCCTTTCTGCATGGAAAAGCTTTTTGAATTTTTGCCAAAATCATCACGGTGAAAAGATTACAAGCGGTGTTTTAAAAATCAAAAGAACTGTATCTCAAAAGAAAATCTTCCCTGTGCCTGAGCATGATGAAATCATACAGACGCTAGACGGCAAGCTTGATTGGGTCGCAGCCAGAAATAATGCATTAATTGTTCTGCTCTATTCAACCGGATTAAGAATCAGCGAGGCACTTTCTTTGTCTGCGGCTGATCTGTCTCGTGAAACTATTCGCGTCTGTGGTAAAGGAGAAAAATTCCGTGATGTTGTCTTATTACCAGTGGTAAAAACCTTTATCGATAAATACCAAGCACTCTGTCCTTTTAATACCCAAAAACATCTATTTCTTGGAGCACGTGGTAATGCATTGACCTATTCTAGTGTGTACGCTTTTACTAAAAACGCACCTTGGAGCTCTGGCACTCATGGATTGCGCAGAAGTGCCGCCACACATTTGCTACGAGCAGGTATGGATCTTGAATCTGTCAGGATCCTTTTAGGGCATTCAGTACTGCATACCACTCAACGCTATATTAAAAACGACAGCGAGCACCTGCATAAGCTGTACAAAACAGCCCAAAACAAGATAACCTCAACACGTTAACTATTTTTTAGCAATAAACCAGGTATAATTATTTCAAGTGATATAATGCGATTTAAAGTTATAGTATGGGACTGGCTAGGCACTCTTGTCACACATGGAACACCCAGACACGGCGCATCAGATCTCCTATGCCAATTACATCTCAAAGGTATAGAGCAGGTGGTTCTGACAAACGGTCATAGCAAATATATAGACTTGCATGCTTTATCTTGGGATAAGTGGATTTCTAGCGTCACAGGTCATGAATGCGGTTACAAAAAACCGGACAAAAGAGCGTTACTTTATGCACTGAACACAATCAACGCGCTACCAGGTCCTGATGTTTTAATGATCGGAGACAGTTTGTCAGACAAGCAATGTGCGGAAAATGCTGATTGCCAAGGACTATTTTTAAATCACAGATGTCTATCTCAAGTATTTGATTATTTCGACCTTCCATTAATCGCGCGATAAGCTTTACATTCGCTAAAAGAATACGCAAGATCATTATATATGAGCAGCGTGGTCATTGAAGATTACCCTTCTAGCCCGCGGTTTTACACCATAACGAATGCTAAAGTTTGTCAAATTGAAGGCTGTCCTGATGCTATTTCAGTTTTCAAAGAAGGTTCGATATTGTACGAAGAAATTCCAACTTTTAAATTTCCCTGGTATAAATGGCTTTGGTGGAAGCACAAGTGCGATTTAGGGTATATCAAAATTAATGACAAATTAATCGGGAAAATCAGATGTAAAGGACTCTGGTACGGTCATTATTTACATCAATCAATCAGAGCCTGCGCTCCTGCCACTGCGCTGATCGTTTTTAAACAAGAGGGGCATTTTTCTATTATGCTCATTGTAGATAACTTGCTGCAAAAATACTATACATTACCACCAGACGTTCTTTCGGAAGAGATTTATCATCTCTCTGAAGGCAATATCCCCGTGTATCAAAACGGGTTGTCTGAAGATGATATTATGCGCTTGCCAAGAGAATGTCGCAATTTAAATATCACGGACATCGAAATTAGAACAATAAAGAGTCTTTTACTAAAGCCCTCAGTAAACTATTTAGAATGGGCATTTTACGCACTTCTTTCCATGCTGAGCTTGGCTCTGTTAGTGAATATCTACAGATACAATGAACTTTCAGTCCCATACAGCAACAATGAGCATCCATTAAGTAAATTGATCGTGCCAAGAAAAGTTCAGTGGGGCACGATTATGTCGCGCTTAGCGGAGGCAGAGTGTAAAAGTATCGCTCTTTCTGGTACACAATTGATTATCGTCACTCACAAGCCAGCTCAAGTATTGCGTATTTTAAAGAAATTTGACCTTACCGGAGAGGCAGAAGATTACGAATTAGTAGCAACAGAAGACAAAATCATAAAGGTTAATTTACAGATATAATAACTTCCTCAATTCTAAACGACGTGCAATGCTTGCGATATCTTTTTCTTGAACATCAACATTCCAAAAAACTTTTAAAACTTGCTGTAACATTTGCTTCAAAGTAATAGTATTGCCTAAAAAAGCCTCGAAAATACCATAGGCCAGAGCTTCTCTTTCGTTGCACCAAAAAATTATCGCTTCACAAGCACAGATAAAGTTTAAATCATGCCTGACTGGCATCTCAATCAATGAAAGCTTTAAAGATCCAATCGTTGTAATATCTTTGGCATTCCATGTAATAGAAACCCTACTACCTAAAATAGGTCTTTTGCCTCGCGCGATACCCGACCATACACCTTTGTGCTCAGCAAGCACATAAACCATGTAAGAATTAACTGCGAGATCTCGAATGCCCACAATCCAACCTTCAGCAGTCCATCTCATATCTTGTCACGTACCTTAAAATTCAAAAATTTCCCGTAATTTTTTAGGGGTCAAGTCTATCCATTTCATATCATGCGTTTTCCATAATTCGATATTTGCACTGTTTAAATCAGTCGCCAAAACAACTTCGCCTCTATCATTGCGTCCAAATTGAAACGAAATCGAACCAAGGTCAAACCTTTTTCCACGAAATACTCCGGACAAAAAATGAAAAACATTACGAGCTAATGATTCTATCTTTGCAATATCGCAACTTCCAAGCAATTTAAAAGCTTTAATGTGCTCAATAGTAACAAATGGATCTGACAACTGTGATGAGCGAAATTTCCATTCAAGAATACTGTTATTAAAATAAGATCCGTAACCAAGCCCATATGTGTCTGCAAAGCGCTTATTGGCAATTGTAGAAATCATTACAATAACGGGAAAATATTCGACGGCGCATGTTTCGTGCTCGCAATAACCAATAGATTTATCGAAAAATGTTGCAAAGCGCCTTCCTAGCAAAAACTGATAAAAGTGCAAAAAATTAAAGGAATTATCATCCGCATCATCACCGGTAAATTTTAAAAGTATTCGATCGTTAGACCCAGTATACCAACATTTGTTGCTATCTTGATGTAAAACACGAGATCTGAGTAAAGAATGATTGTTCACTGTATATAACTTATTGTAATAATTAATTGCATAAATTAGCAATAAGTCACTTAGTCTCTATTAGTAAAAGCCTGTCATTTAGATTCCAATCTTTAATTATCTCGATCTTAGACGCCTCTGTAAAAATAGATACCGCGTATTTGTAAATCCAAGGGCCCTGATCATATCCAATTTCCCATATCACGGTGCTTCTGGGATTCAGATGATTAAGCAATTTTGGCAACAAGTAACGATGAGCGTCGCAACCATCTGGTCCAGATCGTAAAGCAATTTCAGGATCATATTTTGCCACTTCATCGGGCAGCAATGTTTCACGTGAAACATATGGAGGATTACTAACAATTAAATCAAATTTTTCTGCAACGTTATCTAGCCAATCGCTTATACGAAAATCAATCTTAACTTGTAATGCTTCTGCATTTGCTTTTGCAATATCAAGAGCCTTTTCTGAGATATCAACTGCCACAACATTTGCACTGGGTAGATTCTTTGCAATGGAACACGCAATGCATCCGCTTCCAGTTCCCAAGTCTAACACCGATTTCGCGCCTGTTTTAATTGCTAAATCAACCAACAATTCTGTTTCGGGGCGTGGATCCAAAACATCATGAGTTACCTTAAAGTCTAGATTGTAAAACTTTGTGTGTCCGGCAATTTTTGTTAATGGCTCCTTTAATAAATAACGCTCCACTGCATCGTCCATTAATGCTGTTTCCTGGTCATTTAACTCTGAACCCCAAAGTTCGTGTGCAGGCTTTCGTAAAATACACGACGCAATTTTCCAAAGCTCGCGATCTGTTAATTGCTGAAATTTGTGCTGCCTGATATACCGCATCTATTGCAATTATTACACAATCAAAAGCATAAACTTAAATCTTCATGATAAACTGAAACATGTCGTATTCCCGAGATAATCTCAAAAAGCTCTGGAAGCTATTTTCGCATTACACAGAGCTTGATAGAATCACAATTCCTTTTATCACTGCATTTGTGTTGGTACGTAGCTGTGTATTGGATTATTACCATGTTCCCACTAGCTCAGAAGCGCCAAATCTTTACAGAGGCGATGTAATTTTGATTAATAAGTGCGCGTATGGCTTTGGGCCCTTGTCTTTAATCTTAAACATTGGTCGCTTATTGATACCAAAAGACCAAAAGACCCTCAGTGGTTTATACAATAATGCAATTGCAAACAGCATTGTACGCGCAGGTAGGATCCCATACTTAAAATGGGCAACCCCTAAAGTAGGGCATATTGTGTCTTATTCAGATCCCAGAAGTGGTTATAATATCGCAAAAAGAATTGTAGGAGTTAGCGGTGATACTATAAAAGTTCAAAATTGCCAGATTATCCGAAATAACATATCTCCCAAACAGAAATTAGTTGGAACGCATTATTACAGAACTGATAGCGGTGCTTACCAAATGTACAATATATACGATAACCAGCTCAATGAAACAGACAAGCCGTATCGAATTCAAGTGCTGCCAGATGAAATGCTCTGGGACAGAACGTATGATAATGTTCATCCAATTACTATCATGCCTTCGTGCGTTGCTCTAAATGCAAAAGATTTAGAATTAGAGAAGTCTTACTCGTTCTGGTCGGTCGCTTTCATATTTGAATGTATAAATAACCTGTTGGATTTGGACAAGGAAAGAATTTACGTGCACCTAATTGGAGACAACTTTCACGGTTCATCTGACAGTCGACACGGAGATGTGATCCCGCAGAATGTTCCAGAAGACTGGATAATCGGAAGAGTTATCTGCGTGCTCTTCTCTTTTCACGAAGCTTTTTATGTAGCGGCTGTAGTCACTAAAAAACAGCAATCATGGATCGAGTGGGCATTAAGTTTGCCTCTAACCGCGCTATTTGTAATAATAGCTATACCAAAAAGATTAGATCGAGTTGGATTACTGGTAAACTAATATTAAATAAAAACGATTAAAATATATCTTTTTCAACTTGGATAGGAATTGAATTGAATTTAAATGCATCGCGGAATTTTCTGACAATATATCTTTTTTCATTGACAGCAATTTTCTTACCCGCGAGGAATAATTTAGGAGGACACACACCAACCTGAGCAATATATTGAATTTTTGATTGATGCGGCATAATTACTTTTTGAGACCAACGATTTAGTTCTCCAGTAGTAATCCTAGTAGACCATTTTTTCATCAACATACATGCGGTTTGATTAATTTTTGCTAGGTTTAATCTGGTCTTTGTAGAAATAGGCAACACAATCATTGTAGGTGCAGCACGCCGAATTTCTTGCAACCACCCTTGAGAGATTTTCTTTGCATCTACAAGGTCCCATTTATTTAACAAACACAGTATTGGATTCTCTGTAGACCAAAGCATTCCGGCCAATTTTAAATCTTGCGTTACTGACGGTTGAGATGCATCAATAACGTACAACACTACACCACGAAAGTGCTCTATACGCTCCTTGGCATTATAAATAGCGCGATTCATATATCCCTCATACTTACGCCTTTTAATTCCAGGAGTATCGCAAATAGTACCAAACTTCGCATCAATATCCACGCAATCAACCGTTGTACCAGGCGTACTCGACACAAGGACTCGCGATTGCTTTAACAGCGCGTTTACAAGAGAAGACTTGCCTGCGTTTGGCTGACCTACAACTATAAAGGATTTAGACTTTACCCGCTCCGCTAACTCTTCTTCTTCAGTCTGTTCTTCACTTGGACGTTGAACCTGTCCTTCGATAAACTCGGTAAAATCAGACAATCCATGGCGAGTCTTTGTAGAAATTGTAAAAGTCTTTAATCCTTGAGATTTGTAATGTGGTTCTTTATGTAAATCATGTTTATTCCAACACAAAACAACATTCGGATGTTTAATCACAAATTTAAAAATTTCATTGTCCAAAGATGTAATACCCTGAGTGCTATCAAGCATCCATATTACCAAATCATCTGCAAATATATCCCACCAAACAGGCGGATACGCGTCTTCAAAACCAGGTGTATCAATAACTTCCCAACCGAAAGTTGACCGTGCTGAACGCCAATCTTTTGTCACACCTTCCACAGGGGATACTACTGAATTTTTGTAGTTAGGTACGAATAAATTAAAAAGCGAAGATTTTCCAGAGTTCGGCCTGCCGACAAAAACTACCCTCATCTATAACAATGATACCAGATCCCGGTTATTTGTTAATGCGTTAAATAACACATCCAATAATCGAGGTGGAAATTTATTTCTCAACAAAAATTCATACCTCGGAGATTTAGATTGAAGGTCCTGATTTAAATCCTCTGCTTGCAAATCAAAAAAATCCATACAGTATATTAAATGCACAGATTCAAAAGATTTCACTAGAGTCAAATATTTTTCAGGGCGTTTAATTTCATACTCATACCGCTTAGCGTGAAACATTAGAAATTCTTTCTTTTGTGAATAAGTCATAATCGGGCAAATAATCGCATCTTTTTGACTGGTGTCATTTGATTTTTCTACCTGCCCTTCTCCGAAGAGGATAATTTCTCTGCCTCTATTTACCTCAGCCAAAGCGCTGTCTCGCATAACTGTATCAGGACCACAAATACACCTTGGTCGGTATTTGCTAGGATTCCATTCCCAAACTTTCACTTAATCTATTTTACAATTATGTACCGAATGTTTCACGTGAAACATTTTCACTGCACTTGTAGCAATTTCTATCACAGCTATGTGTTTACATATTAACTATTACAACACAAGGCTTGGTTAATTAAGAACACAAGTTAATTACAACTTGGATATAGAAGTCACAACAGAACCGGCCTTTGCGCCTGTATCTGCCTTGAGGATTTTGTCTTCTGATTCCATCTTGGTAAATGTTCCAATTAAAACTTGATAATTGTATCTTACCAACACACCGTGAGTAAAACTCACCTCTTTATAAGTTCTTTCTATTCTGTGCTGCGAATCGGCTATCTTTGTTGGAGATATAAAGGTTTCGCAAGTCACCAAATCCATACCACCTTGACCGGCAATACGGACCAAGATCGGATCAATACAAACTAATATAATTGTATTACCCACTGCACCTGGAACAAGCGTAGATGATCGTGCATGACCGGCAAACTCATCTGATATAACTATTCCCTCATAGCAATTCGGATATAAAGTATTAGCCGGGTCTTCTTTACCACCTTTGATAAGCGGGCTCTTTTTGACATCTTTACCTGCTTTAAATGGACCAACGCGAGTAATCAACCCGCCATTAGCCTTATTATATCTGAGGTTCTGTATTTCTTGAAATATTTCCTGAAACAATATATTTTGCATCTCATACCTCCTTTATGCCAACAACTCCGGTATCTTAGCAACCAATCTAATGGAAACACCCAAGTCTTCCATTTGAAAATGCGGCCTTAAGTGCAATACTGCTCGATAGGATCCTGGGCGTTCTTCATCTGCTGTAACACTTACCAAACCTTCTCTTAACGGCTTCTGCGCTTTGATCATTACAGACCCCTCGTCCGAAAGTAACACATATTGCCCCAACCAGTTTTGCAAGAAAAATTCTATATCAGCCCCAGTCATGACCGTGCCAATCTTATCTCTCATCATCACCTTAATATAGTGGGCAAATCGTGAACAATTCATTACATAAGGCAGGCGTACAGAAAGTAACGCGTTTGCTGTAGCATCTTTCGACAGATATTTCTTTGGCTTTTGAGCTGTCTGCGCACCAAACAAAACCGCTTTATCGCTGTCTTTAATGTGACATAATGTTAAAAAGCCTAAATCACTTAATTCACGTTCTCTACGATCGGTGATAGCGATTTCTGTAGGACACTTCATTACGACGTCTCCATGCTCAGTCTTAAAGACATATGATGGTAAGTTTTCAACTAATCCACCACCTTCAACACCACGAATAGCAGCTGTCCAACCATGCAACACATACGCCTCAACAACTCTTCCTGCCACCGAATACGCAGCATTACCCCAACAAAGATGATTGTCTTCGGTGATTGTTTCTACATAACGAAAGCTTTTTATTGGATTGTCCAGATGATGGTAAGGAGCGCGCAACATAACTCTTGGCATTGCAAAGGAAATATAGCACGAGCTATCGGATTCTCGCAGACCATTAAACTTAGCCGCCTCAGAACTTTCGAATACCTTGTGCAGATCGTTGATCTTACCCAAGTCTTGGAATGACTCCAAACCGAACATTAATGGGCTTGTACCGGTGATTATTGGAGCATGAGAGGCACACGCAACTTCTGTTAATCTTCTTGCGTATTCGATATCGCTATTGCTACGCCCGAAATACTCATCAACAACCAAGCACGAGTAGGGCTCACCACCAGGTGTTCCGTACTCTTCCTCATAAACCTTTTTAAACAAGTTGCTAGTATCAAAAGAAGCAACGCTGTCCATGTCTTTTTCTATTTCGTCTCTAGATGCAATTAAAACTTTTAATTTTAACTTAGCATTTGAAGGTGTATTGGTAACCAAATATCTCAAACCAAGCCATGCTGTGGAAAGCTTCATGTAATCAGGATTGTGTAAAACCAAATCTAATTTCTCTGAAAGCTGTTTATCCAGATTTACAATTTCTTTAATTACTACCTGGTAAGGTTTGCTTGTCTTTTCAGCGTCATCTATTTCAGCAAATGCACTTAAGATTTCATCACCTCTATCACCTAAGATCTTTTTTATCTCAACGTCATCACCGGCTAATAAAGCTTTGTTTAAAGCAACATTTCCATCCAACTTACCCACAAGATCCACAAGTGTAACCCTTCTGCTTAGAAGGAGCTGCAAAGGTGGCACCGCCTGTACGATAGAATCAGGAGAAAAATCACTAAATTTAGCAAATTTCAAAGCTATCTCCTCTCCGTCCAAAGTGATACCGAGCGTAGGAGCAACGCTTGACAATACATCGTCAAAATTACCCCCGTCGATAAGTATAAATCTTCTTTTATAAAAAGGCTCAAGTTGAGTGGCACCGGCCAGATCTGCGATAATCCCAAGAACAAACGGGATCTCTTTTGTTTCAAAGGAACCCAGTGTCTCGACATCGTATGTAATCTGTACTCTTGGTGGTCTCATTATTGAGAGTTTGTGCTGTACATTCATATTCGTCCAAATTAGTATTGTATAAATATTGTTTTATTTTCCTTAAATGATAACTTTAGTCCGTCACCTGTTGATTTTTAAAGGTGCATATACCCGTACTTCCTTACCAGAAGCCACCTTAACCATGTATAACTTGAGTGATATCCCCGTGGATCACACGCACAACTACTACTAATCTAATAAGACATACAAATGTGCATAATAGTGTGTATAATCATAATCATGTATAGCCGTATTAAAACCCCATTGTATATTACGTCTGCTCTAGTGGTATCTTACATTGCAACTGGATACTATTTTAACCAATCGCGAGATTTGATAATCAACGAACAATTAGCTCAACAGTTAATGTATGAAGAGCCGCTCGCGACTTTAATGGTTGCGCGCTATCACCCTCATGTTATTACTTATGTTTATTTTGATAAGATTTTTTGGCAAAAAATTATAGATACTATTCATTGCATTCTTGATTCCAATAAAGATTTGTCTGATATGTACTTAATAAGTCGCTCGTCAGAAGCTCAATTGGCAGTTGATGGTAAACCTGTGTCAAAACAGTTTTTACAAGATTTATCAAATTTCTTGTAAAATGAATACATGTCCAAGGATAATATGTCTGTTAGGGGGATGAAGAATCATATCGATGCTAGGTCGCATTACAACTTGTCTAAAATCTTTTGGGAGCAGTCTGATTTGTACGGTGTTCAGCCAGTTAAATTATCAGCAATTCAACCAATAGAATGGTTTACTTCTACCTCTGGAGAGGCGTCTGATATTGTAAGCAAGGAAATGATGTTAGCATCTCGTTATATTGACAAAAAGGAAGTTGGCATCTTGTGCCCTGAGTATACCGGTCCATTAGTTAAGATTTTGGAAGGATTAGGTGGTGTTCAACATTTGCAAAAAAATAAATTTGGTTACTTTGCAAGCGCTTATCGTTACAATAGACCTCAAGCTGGTCGTTTTCGTGAATTTACTCAATGTGGTTGGGAGTGGTTCGATTCAGATGAAGCAGAAGTAATTTTCGGAGCGTGGCAATTTCTGGAAAAGATTGGATGGAGCGACGCTGTATTAAAGATTAATAATATCGGCACTGAGGCGGATCAGAAAAATTACGCAAAGACCCTTGTTGAGTTTTTAAAAGATAAAGAACTTTCTCCAGAAGTTTCTCATAAATTACAAAATTCTGCATTGCGAATCTTGGATATAGATGATGTTGGTTATGAATTACCAGAATACCAGATCTCAGACATAAGCAAATTTGACCGTCTTCTTGAAAGATTATCTGATCTGGGAATTAAATTTACAGTAGATCGAAAATTGGTGCGCGGTTTGGATTATTATGAAGAAACGGTTTTTGAATTTGTAATGCCTTATAGAAATCAGACTATTTTAGCTGGCGGTCGTTATGATCGGATTACATCGAATTGGCCTAAAAAATCACAAGCAATTGGATGGTCTGCAGGTGTAGAGAGATTATTAGAAAGGGCAGAATTACCTATTGTGGGACCGGTGTGGGTTGTTGATATGAATGGTGATGCTTTAAAAGAGATCAACACTTTAAGGGAGAGTGGTTTATCAGTCTTAAGGCAAGTTGGATCAGATATCAAATCATGGATAACTAAAGCAGACAATGCCAATGTTGAGTGGCTTGTTGTAATTGGTGATGACGAAAAGAAAAATCAAACTGTTTCTTGGAAGAATTTAAAAAATCGTACTAGCGGAACTTCTAGCATCAAAGACTTTAATGTTTCACGTGAAACATCTGTCTTGGATTAAAATGTTTCACGTGAAACATTTGTTACGCATGATTTTCTCAAGGTAAAGATATTCACAACAATAAATAGCAATACAATACAAGACGAAAGTGCATTTAATTGCAAATCAATACCTGCTCGCATTCTTGCAAGCATTACCATTGATAAAGTTGAAACCGATGGTCCTGCGAGGAAATTTACAAAAATCACGTCTTCTAAAATATGCGATGCATTCCATAATCCGGTTGATATAATAATTTCACGTAATCTGGGTATTGTGATATAGCGCGCGATATTAAAATAACTCGCTCCTAAATCTTGCGCTGCTTGAGTTAGCTTATCGTGATGTTTATCGGATTGTAGGTTTTGTAATATTATCGCTGCTCCACTTGCGGTATTTACTATAATGTAAGACAGCCCCAAGGTGTAAATGCTTGTGGGGATATTTAATGCAACAAACATACCGAATAAACTAATGCTCATTGAAAGATCAGAAAGCACAAATTGATATAGCAAAATGTCAGACCACATGCGATGTTCGTTTTTAATCGCAAGTACTACTAACAGACTGACTCCCAGACCAATTAAGGTCGTAGTAAATGCCAGTTTCAGGCTGACAAAAATTCCGTTTAAAATGTCAAAATTTGTTAAAAACTGTTTGTAATAAAGAAAAAAATCTGCTGGATGAAACGAATGAATCATTATTAAAAAAAACGGAGAATACAAAAAAATTAGACCTAATACCAGTGCTACCATGCTTATCCTTTTATCACGCATCTGGCAGGAGTCGAACCTGCAACCTTAGGGTTAGGACCCCTACGCTCTGTCCTGTTGAGCTACAGACGCATACAAAAAGAGTATGTCAGTTCTATGCAAGAAACACAAGAAGTGTATACTACTGTGTGTATATTTCACGAATTGGCATTGGATTATATCTGTGCTCTATATGCGCGGCGCAGGCGTTTCCATTTGAATGCTCAATGCCACTAGTGTTGCAATGCAGAGATTATTTGGCTCTTTCCGGTTATGTGTCTGGTGTTCGAGTGTGCGGCCCTTATATAAATCAAGATACTTATTCAGAAGACCAGGGATTTGCAGGTGATGCAGAATTTACCAGGCGTTGTAGTAACGAGAGGTGTGTAAAGCTGCAGGTACAGGTTATATATCTGATCCAGGAGTGGGTAAAAGATAGAGATGATAACCTTGCCACGCGAGAAGGTTACGCGACGCAGTTGTGCGAATCGCTTAATATCTTACTTGGTAAGAGTGGTATTTCTGATGATGAATGGGATGCATTGCGGTTACTAGATTATGAAATTTACCATATGAGACTTCAAAGAGAGATTGAAAATGGTGAGTTTGATTGGAAATATTATAATGAATATTTTGATACTTTGCTTGGGCCAAGCGATGATTCTTAAATAGAATGTATTAAGCTTGATGCAATTATAGAGTTAGCGAGAAAGATTGATGTATTTAGATGCCTCTATACCGGCCATTGCGCCGTATCCAGCCGCTGTAATAGCTTGGCGGTAGATTTGATCGGCCACATCACCAGCGACGAAGATTCCGGGAATTTCAGTAGCTGGGTAATTAACAATATAGCCGGCCTCATCTGTTTTAACCAGATCTTTACACCATGATGTATTAGGTTGGTGTCCAATAGCAACAAACGCGCCGTCGATCTTTAAATCATTGAGAACTTGTTGATTATTGATAATTTTCGCACCTAGCAAGTTGTCTTGATCGCCGTAAAATTCTTGCACTTGGCTATTCCAATGAAATTGAATATTTGGCAGTGCATGTAATTGTTTTTGTAAGATTTGCTCAGCTCTTAGAGTGTCGCGACGGTGTATCAGGTGAACGGTTTTTGCTATATTTGACAAGTACAATACATCTTCTACCGCTGTGTTTCCACCTCCAATGACTGCAACATTTTTGTTTTTAAAAAAGAAACCATCGCAAGTTGCGCATGTTGAAATCCCTTTATTCATATATTCGCTTTCACCTGGTACATACAAATGCTTTGGCCTTGCTCCTGTTGCGATGACAATTGCTTTAACTTTATATTGGCTTTGATCTTGCATATGTAGCATAAATTCTGTACCTTCCTGTTGAACCTTCGTTACAAACAAATTGAGCATTGTAATTTCTAATTCCTTACACTGAAGCAGCATATTGTCGATCAATTTTTGAGCGCTTTGTTCAATAAAGCCTGGGTAATTCTCAATGGTCCATGTAGTAGTAAGCAATCCACCAGTTACTGGACCTGTAAAGATTGCTGTTTTTAAACCTGCACGTGCTGCGTAAATAGCTGCAGAAAAACCAGCTGGACCAGATCCTATAATGGCAACGTCGAATTTGTCTTGCATAATATATTTATTATACATGTTACGTCAGCTGTGCGCATATCTGGATAAATGCCATAGATATATTCCGTTGCTGCTTGTGTTGATTTGAAAGTTTCTAAGAATTTATATAGTGAATTAAATTTGAACTAATTTCTTAGCGTAGCGGAAGAGGGACTCGAACCCCCGACAAGCGGATTATGATCCCGCTGCTCTACCACCTGAGCTATTCCGCCTCTACAAAAAATTATAACTAGAATTTACCTTGATAATCAATATCAACATGTCTTTTTACAAGTAATCCAGTTATACTGGATTGTATTTATGAATTTATGCAACTTTCAATGGGATTGTGGTGACTGGCTTGTTCATATCAAACATGGTATTGGTAGGTACATTGGAATGAAGATTGTAAATGTAGAAGAATTTCAATATGAATGTGTTGGTATGAAATTTAATGACGACAAAACTATATGGATCCCTACTCCACTTCTGTCAGACATTGGGTACTACGCTCACAGCAGCAAAATAATTAAAAATGGCAGAACTGTGTTAAAACGGATTAACGAATTTAAGCAAAACACGAAAATGTATTCTGAGTTTTTTATCGAACAAGAACGGATTCGTTTAAAATCACGCACGGAACCTATGAAGATAATTCCTTATGAAAGATATCATGTTGAATTGACTCAGGACCAAGACAGGTGCTTGGATGAAATTTGTGAAGATTTGCGTTCTGGACTCTTGATGGATAGATTAATTTGTGGAGATGTGTGTACTGGTAAAACTGAAATCGCTATGCAAATTTCTCGAATTGTTTTGCATAATGACGGTCAGGTTGTTTTATTAGTGCCTACCACTTTATTAGCTAGACAGCATTACGAGTCTTTTAAACAGCGTTTTGCAGATGTTGAAATTGCATGCGTGACACGTGTAACAGAAAATTTAAATGAAATTATTGAAAAATGCAAAAACGGAGATATTAAAATTATCATTACCACTCATAGTGTGGTGAGAAATGCAAATTGGGTATGGAAAAATCTAAAGCTGACAATTGTAGATGAAGAGCATTGTTTTGGTACTCAAGATAAGGAAAAAATCAAATTTATTAATTCGCATCATTTGTCTATGAGCGCGTCTCCTTTGCCCAGAACCGTCGAAATGGTGTTAAATGGTTCAAAAAAAGTAAGTTTACTTGAGAGTATGCCTGCGAATAAAAAGATTGCCGAAACAAGAGTTCTTGATTATATCGATATTTCATCTTTGGTCAAAAAATCTGGGCAGGTCCTCTGCGTGTGTCGTAAAATTAAAGATTTAGAATTATGGAAGAGAACTATCCAGGATCAGCTAAATGCACGTAAGATTGAAGCTCCTATATTTGTAGCTCATGGTAAGATGGATCCGAATGACGTGCAGCAGATTCTAGAAGATTACATTAATACAGATGGTGCAATATTAATTAGTACAGCTCTGGTAGGTGTTGGTCTGGACAAAGAATCGATCCATACGCTGGTGGTTTTTGACGCGCATTATTGGGGGATGTCTCAGTTGCATCAATTAAGAGGCCGTGTTAGTCGTAGCATTAATCGGGGCATTGCGTATTTTATTGCACCAAAAAATGTAGAATCCAATCGATTAGATTTACTTCTGAAACATCGTGGCCCTGGTGCTGGTTGGATTTTGGCTCAAAAGGACATGGAAATTCGAGGGTCCGGTAGTTTAATTGGCGCGCAACAGTCTGGGCATGTATTAAATATTGGCTTGGATCTTTTAAATTCTTTAATTAATGGCATAAAGAAACGCAGTACATTGATTGATATTGTAAATATTAGACGCACAATACCATTTCAATATATCCCAAATGCAGAAGACAGGTTGTATTGGTACAAATGTTTATCGCAAAGTAATTCATTTACTGAATTGGAAAGATTAAAGGACAAGATGCGCGCGCAGTACGGATGCATTTCAGATCAAATGCAAGAGTATTTAAGAATTATCGAATTAAAATTTGTCGCTCACAATTTAAAGATTTCTAGCATTACCAATTACGGAGCAGATCAAGTTCGTATAATTTATAATAATGATGAACAGCGTGTGGTTAGTCAAAAAATTGCAACCATACATGATTTGGAAAAGTTATTAAATGAAGAGTCTGAACGGGATTGCGCCTCATTGAAAAGTGTTGCTGCACATTGAATGTTTCACGTGAAACATATAACTGATAATACATCTAATAAAACAAGATTATATTATTGAAAATATCTGCACATTGAATGTTTCACGTGAAACATTACTTTGCAAGTATGTTAATAACCTTTCCTGCTTTGCCCGGGATGATTTTCACAGGATAATTAATGTATTTTTGAAAAAATTCTTGCTTTGGTAATTCTAAGCGCAGTGTATCTTCGTCCCAATCAATAGGCACGCTCCAAGTTGTATGCATTTTACCGTTCACTTGAAAGATTACTTTGATTGTTGATTGGTCCGATCCTATACCTTGTGGCCAACCAGATTCGTGCACGAATTTTTCAGAATATTCAGACCAGGCTTCTTCTGCCCAGTGTGGCATTACTGGTGCTGCAAGTTTAATAAAAGTTTTCCACTGCTCTGTAATATCACAATCCATATGTTTCTCAATTTTTCCTGCGAGTATGCGTAATTCAGCAATATAAACATTGAGTTTTTTACTTTTAATCAATTCGGTTATCTTTATAATGCTTTCAGAAATAAAATCAGGCACCTCTTTACTCGATTTGTTTTGTATAATTTCTTTGTGTAATTTTGTTATTTTATTGATAAAATTCCAACAACCTTTCAATCCTGCTTGAGTCCAAAGAAATTCTTTTTCCGGAGGGCTGTCTGACATTAAAAATAGCCGGACAGCATCTGCGCCATATGTGTTTAAAATCTCTTGCATATTAAAGTAATTCTTTTTTGACTTACTCATTTTTTCAGGAGCTCCAATTGTCAAGCTAGTATCGCTTGATGGAAAGCACCAATTACCATTTGCGTCTTTGTATGTATGGTGCAATACCATGCCTTGAGTAAAGAGGCATCTGAATGGCTCGTGTCCGGTTAGAACTTTAGAAAAGAATCGAGCGTAAAGCAAGTGTAGAATTGCATGTTCCACACCTCCAATATATTGACCTACAGGCATCCAATGCTTTGTACTATTATGGTTTATTGGTTGTATATAGCTTGGATCGCAGTATCGGAAATAGTACCAACTTGAATCTACAAATGTGTCCAGAGTGTCTGTCTCACGTCTAGCGGGTTCTGAGCATTGTGGGCATGCTATATTAATCCATTTTTCGTCCATTTTTTCTGGCAATAGAACTCCATTTTTCGCTTTTACAATGCCACATTTCGGGCAGTGTATAAATGGAATTGGACATCCCCAATAACGCTGCCGAGACACACCCCAGTCCTTTAGTCTGTAATAGGTCTTGCGTATGCCCCATCCATCTTTGCTCGCCATTTCAATGATTTTTTCACGAGCATTAGTGACTGACATACCGTTAAGTAAATCAGAATTTATAATATTATCCTCCTCATCGATAACTTCGACAATTGGTAAATTAAATTTTAAAGCGAATTCTTTGTCTCGATTATCATGCGCAGGGCATCCAAACACTACACCGGTCCCATAATCCTGTGAAACATAATCAGCCACATAGAGCGGGATGGATTGCTTTGTAATAGGATGAATTAGCTTGACGCCAGTATCTCCGTTTTCTGTAAAATGCAGATCGTGACATTTCAACCAGGGATGGTCGAGTGCAATTACGCAAAAAGTGCATCCGTACAAAGTCTCTGGGCGCGTGCTAAATGCTAAAAAGATATCGCACTTATCTTGACTGGCAAATTTAATTTGCAAACCAGTCGACGGTTTAATCCATTCTCGTTGCATTGTTTTTACGTGCTCAGGCCAATCTAACTCGTCCAAGTCATCATATAGCTGTTGCGCATATTTTGTAATTCTAATAAACCAATGTGGGATTTTTTTCTGCTCTACTACAGCGCCAGATCTCCATCCCTTCCCGTTTACTACTTGTTCATTGGCCAATACAGTCTTGTCTACAGGGTCCCAATTTACCCAAGCCTCCTGTCGCTTCACAAGTCCTAAATCATACAATTGCAAAAACAACTTTTGAGTATGAATATAGTATGATGGGCAGGCGGTCGAGATCTCTCTGTTCCAATCGAAGGAAAAACCAAACCGTTTAAGAGCAGATTTCATCTGTGTAATATTTTTTACTGTCCATTTTCTTGGGTGCTCGCCATTTTGCATAGCGGCGTTTTCTGCAGGCAAGCCAAATGCGTCCCATCCAATTGCATGTAGCACTTTTCGACCTGTTGCCATATAAAAACGAGCGAGCACATCAGAAATGGTATAATTTCTACCATGACCAGCATGAATTTCACCAGAAGGATATGGAAACATAGGTAAAACATAAATTCCAGAATCATTGTTGTTTACAGAGAAACAGCCTTTTTCTTCCCATATTTTTTGCCACTTATTTTCTATATCGTGCATATAATATAAATTATACATACTTTATAAATATTTAGACTTTTTAGAAGATGAATGTTTTGCACTTTCAGTATATAATATTAATTATATGTCTAATTGCAATGTTAGTAACGTGACTAATGTTAGCTTTATCGGGCGACCAAATGCTGGAAAATCTACGTTAATGAATACAATTTTAAAGCGTAAACTGGCAATTGTATCACCTAAAGCTAATACCACACGATTTTCTATATCCGGTGTATGTCATGAGCCAGATTTTGATATTGCGATTACAGACACTCCTGGATTAGCAAGCAAGCCACGAAATGAAATTGGTAGGCTCTTGGTTGCGTCTGCACGGAGTTCTTTGATGTTTTCAAATGTTGTGGCATTAATTATTGATGGCGCCGGTCCTATTCTTGAACAAGATCACACATTGTACCAAGAGGCAATGGAGCATGGGAAGCATGTACTTGTTGTCTTTACAAAGACAGATTTGGTTTCACCCAGAACTAAATTGTTGCCAAAAATTGAGCAAATACAACAGTGGGGATACAAAGGAGTTGTGTGGTTAGTTTCAGTAAAATCTGAAAAAAGTATCGAAAAATTTAAAGAAGCGCTACACGAGTATTCTACAGAGAGCGAATCTTACGGTGTAAATATTAGCAAAGGACAATTTGCGTCAGAGTGCACGAGAGAACATGCCTTTAAATTGTTGAATCAAGAAATACCCTATGGTCTATGGGTAAGTACAAAATGGCTCAAAGAAGATGAAGTCGAAAAGGACGATCCTAATAAAAAAGTATGCGAAGTCCATCAAACACTTTATGTGCTTGAAGATCGCCACAAACCAATTGTACTTGGTGCAAAGGGTCAAATGATTAAAAGAATTGGTTCTAGAACTCGTGTAGATTTAATGAAAATTTGGAATCAAAAAGTGCGTTTATTTATAACTGTAAAAATTGGTGAAGAATCTGAATTGCTAAAAAGTTGCAGAGTTGCTTTCTAAATTACAAATTGTTTATTAAAATTATTACTTTAAGATTTTTCTGTTATGAGAAGTTGCAGAGTTGCTTTCTAAATTACAAATTGTTTATTAAAATTATTACTTTAAGATTTCTCTGTTATGAGAATTACCTTGAGGAGGTGATATAATCCCTTCTCTTTCCATTTTTTGAATCATACGACTTGCCCGGTTGTATCCAATGCACATATTAGTCACTAGAAAGCTCGTTGATGCTTTGCGCGAGCTTCGTACTAATTCTATTGCCTCTTGGTAACGCGCGTCTCCTTCGCCTGTATTTGTTTCCTCGTTAACTTCTTCCTGTTCAACTGTAATATCCTCGATATATTCTGGACCAGAGATTGCGCGTAATGCATTTGCAACTACGTGTATATCTTCTTCAGTAATCCAAGGCCCTTGCAGTCTGACTATGCCATTTCCACTATATAGCATGTCTCCCTTGCCTAGTAATTGTTCCGCACCCTGCTCTCCCAGAATTGTGCGACTGTCAATTTTTGTAATTACCTTTAAGCTAATACGGCTTGGAAAGTTTGCTTTGACTGTACCTGTAATCACGTCTACAGAAGGTCTCTGCGTCGCAACAATGATATGAATGCCTGATGCACGTCCCATTTGCGCAAGTCTTTGCAATGCCAATTCTACCTCTTTACCCGCAACAAGCATAAGATCCGCCATTTCATCTACCACCACGACGATATATGGCATTGGTTCAAATTGAGCATTGTATCCTGCTAAATCTCGCACGCCTTTTTCTGACAAGATCTTGTATCGTCGGGTCATTTCATTTACAACCCACTTGAGTGCGATCACTGCTTTTTTTGGATCTGTCACAATAGGATGCAACAAATGAGGTATGTCTTGATACGGCATAAATTCAAGCATCTTTGGGTCAATTAAAAGTATTTTCAATTGCTTATGTGTTAACTTAAAAAACAACGACATAAGCATTGAGTGAATAACAACAGATTTACCAGCGCCGGTAGTTCCCGCTACAAGCAAGTGAGGCATCTTTGTAAGATCTTCAACAATTGCATTACCAGCGATATCCTTGCCCAGAGCAATAGGTAGCAAGGACTGTTGAAATGACGTTCCGCCTAGCATTTCTTTAAAATAGATCGTGCTGCGCTGTGCGTTTGCAATTTCAATGCCTAAAAAGTTTTTTCCAGGAATTAGCGCAATTCTTACGGACATTGCACTTATTGAGCGTGTTATATCATCACACAAAGAGATTACTCGTGAAATTTTTAATCCAGCCGCCGGTTCGAATTCATACAAAGTTACTGTTGGACCTACTTGCATGCCGTGCATCGTTCCGTCAATTCCGAAACTCTTTAATACACTAAGCAAAGCCTCGCGATGGTCAATTGGTACGATTTTTTGAAATTTTGGATTCGTAAGCAGATCAATACTCGGTAAACTTAGCTCTGTAGGTCGTTTCAATGTTTCACGTGAAACATTTTGCACCACCGGTAAGCGCGTAAAGTACAACAGATATGCACGCACGCATAAAATTGCTACACCAACAATAGAAAAATCGCGCAGCACCCAGCCTAGTACGCCGCTAAATTCTAAGGAAATGCAACTTATTAATGGAGGTATTGTTAAAAGCAATCCAATCTGAAGATAAAAATCTATTACAGCAAAATATAGGATGAGAAATATATAGGGATTATAACCGGCCAACAGGTACAGCGTGTCAAGTATTTGAGATATAAATAATATTATGCCCATTAACTTATTATATATTCAATATTTAGAGTTTATATAGTATGATGATACATAATATCGTATAATTAGATAATTAATTAATGTCCGCAAATAATATAAAGCCAATTCGCTTTGAAGATGAAATGCAAGATTCTTATCTAAGTTACGCATTAAGTGTTGTAACTAGCCGTGCAGTTGCAGATGTTCGAGATGGATTAAAGCCGGTGCATCGTAGAATCTTATGGAGTTTATATACGATGGGTTGTTTTCCGAATAAGCCACATAGAAAATCCGCAAGAATCAATGGTGATGTAACTGGTAAATACCATCCTCATGGTACAACAGCTGTATACGATGCAATGATTAGACTCTCGCAGGACTTTTCGATGCGAATTCAATTGGTAGATTGTCAGGGTAACAACGGTTCTATTGACGGAGACAAGCCAGCAGCTGATCGATACACCGAAGTGCGATTAACGCAATTTGGAGAAATGTTGATGGAAGGTATCAATGAGGATACAGTAGATTTTCGACCCAATTACGATTATCTCTCTGAAGAGCCGTCTATTTTGCCCGCTGCATACCCAGTCCTGTTAGTAAATGGAACTACTGGTATTGCGGTAGGAATGTCTACGAATATACCGACTCACAATCCAACAGAGGTGTTAAGTGCTGCGATTGCTCTGTTAAAGAATCCAGAAATTTCAATTGATCAATTACTTGAAATTATGCCTGGTCCAGATTTTCCAACATCAGGCATTTTGACTCCCAAACAAAGTTTGAGACAAGCTTATCACACAGGAAAGGGGTCTTTAACTTTACGTGGTCAATGTGAAGTTGACGATCACAAGATTGTGATTTATGAAATTCCGTATCAAGTGAATAAATCTAAATTAGTTGAAAGAATTGCTGAATTGATACATGACAAGATTATCGAAGGTGTATCAGATCTGCGTGATGAATCTGATAGAAATGGAATTCGTATTGTCATTGAATTGAAAAAACATGCTGCACCTCAACAAATCGTGCAAAAGCTGTACAGCTTAACACCGCTACAAGTGAATATTCCAATTCAGATGTCAGCGATTTACAGAGAAAGGCCACGCTTATTTAATTTAAAAGAAATTCTGGAAATATTTTTAGAATTTCGAGAAGAGATCGTTGTACGGCGTACAAAATTTAGATTAAGAAAGATTGCAGAGCGATTACATATTTTATCGGGGTTAGCTTTGGCTTTAGACGCGATAGACGAGGTAATTGTAATTGTTCGTAATGCGTCCGATCCTCAAGATGCGAAATTTAAGTTATGCGCAATGGAATGGTCTAATGCGCAATTGTCTCAAATTAGACAAATCACAAGCAGTGAAATGAAATGCCTTAGTGAAATTCAAGCGCAAAGTATCCTGGATTTAAAATTGCAGAGATTGACTAAATTAGAGCGCAATCAAATCTTGACAGACTTGCAAGATTTAGTGACTCAATCAAAGGCGTTACGTGAGATTTTAAACAATAGACAACATCGCTTAGAGTTAATTGAAAGTGAATTGCAAGAGGTTTCCAAAAAACTTAGTACACCGCGAAAGACCAAGATAGAATTCTTTGATTCTGATTTGACTGAAGAATCAGCTGTGCCGAAAGAGGAAATGCTTGTAACCATTACAGCAAATGGATATATTAAAAGAACGCAATTGCATTTGTACAGGACTCAACATCGTGGCGGTAAGGGTCGTTCAGGAATGAAAAATGATGAGGTGATAAGCAAGATGTTTGTTGCTCACACATTACAACCGGTGCTGTTTTTTTCAAAATCAGGTAAGGTTTATTCCAAAAAGGTATATATGCTGCCAAATGCAACTGTTACCGCAAAGGGTAAAAGTTTATTAAGTATGATTCCGGAAAATGATATCTCTACGATCTTGGCGATTGCTGACGCTCCTCAAAAGGGGTTGTTATTTGCAACGGCATCGGGCAAAGTGCGTCGTAATGATATTGCGGACTTTAGCAAAATACGAGCAGATGGTAAAATTGCAATTAAATTGGATAAGGATGATTCGTTGATCAGTGTGTGCGAGGTTTCTGATAGTGATACAGTGATTTTAGCAACGAAAAAAGGCAAAGCGATACGATTTAATGCGTCCGAAGTACGTGTTATGTCCAGTCGCGATTCCTCTGGAGTAAAGGGAATCGATCTAGATTCAGATGACGCGGTCGTGTCCGCACATGTCTTGCCTCAAGATATGCAATTACTGGCAGTAAGTGAAAAGGGCTTTGGTAAAAGAACGAATTCTGCAAACTACCGTATTTCACATCGCGGTGGCAAGGGAGTCATTACATTTAATATCTCTAAAAAGACTGGTGATATTTGCTGCGTGATCCCGGTAACCGATAACGATGACATTCTTTTGATCACTAATGAGGGTCAGGTTATACGGATTAAGTCTGATCAGATTCGAGAAGCAAGTAGAAATACTAGTGGTGTGCGGTTAATGAATACCGAAGACACAGTTAGTCAAGTGATAGCTGCAATCGCAGGCGAAGAGTCCGAATAATCTCTATAAAGAGTTAGTTGTGATTCTAAAGTATGAGTTAATATAAATACATGTGTGCAAATTTTATAATATATGATTTTGCAGAATCAATTCTTAGCAGAAAGTTGTAAAATAACCTATATGAACCAGTCAGAAATGATGTATATCAAGATATCGCAAATTAAACCTGGGCCGTGGCAGGTGCGTCAAAATTTTGATCATCTGGACGAGCTAGAATCTTCCATTAAAAAATATGGAATTCTGGAACCGTTATTGGTCAAAATGGATGAAAACAATGAATTCTTGATCATTGGTGGTGAGCGTAGATGGCGCGCTGCGGCTAATATAGGTTTGTCAGAAGTGCCGGCGCGGGTACTAGATATTTCAGAAGCCGAAGCTGTGTCTGTTGGAATTGTTGAAAATGTACAACGTAGCAATTTATCACCATTAGAAGAAGCTCGTGGTTATCAATTAATGATTGATGCAGGCCATACACATGAGCAGATCGCTCATTCTATAGGCAAGAGTCGCCCCTACATTACAAATACCTTAAGACTGTTGCAATTACCTAAAGAAGTGCAAATGTTGCTACAAGAGGGCAAATTAAATCAGAGCCAAGCCCGTGCTTTGATAGGTCAAGAAAATTGTGTAGAAAAGGCATTAAAAGTTGCAGGACTGAAAAAGACTGTACGAGATATTGAACAAAGCAAGTGCAAATCGTCAATGGATTTAAAATTAATCGCACAACAAATGGGTGTAGATTTAAATGTAGATGTGCGTATCGCCGAACAGGGTAACGGAGGGTCGATTGTTATAAAATATAAAAATTTAGAACAATTAGATGATATTGCAAGTAAATTATACGAAGCATTAAATGTTTCACGTGAAACATAATTGATTGATTTACATACAATGTTTCACGTGAAACATATCTTATTTAATATATCGTTGAATAAACAATGAAGCAGCTGCGTTTTCAGCAGATTTTTTAGAAGACCCAGTTCCTTGCGCTTGTTGATTTTTAATGGTGACAGTGCAAGAAAAAATTGGCTTGTGTTCTGCACCTCCTGTTTTAATTGTCGTGTAGAGAGGTGTAGTTTGTTGTTTATGAGCCCATTCCTGTAAAAAGGTTTTATTGGTGGTGCTAACTGAGTCTATTGATTCTGATAATTTATACCAGAGATCTTTAGTAAAACTTAAACCTTGAGTTAAATACACAGCGCCAATAAATGCTTCAAATCCATCAGCTAATAAAGTGTCTTTTTGAATATCACCACGGGTTTTTATTAATCGGTCCAATTCTAGGAATTCACCAATTCGACTTAATGTATGCTTGTTCACCCAATTGGCGTGAGCAGTAGATAGACCGCCTTCTGAATGAGCTGTAGTAAATAATTGCTCTGCGACTATAAGCCCTAAAACTTTATCGCCAAGAAACTCATATATTTCGAATTTACTTGGTCCAGCACTCGGATGTAGAAAGACATGGTTAAAGTGTGAGGAATGAATTATTCCGAATAACGAAAATCGTTGCATTTGAATAATCAATTGTACTAAAAATCAGCTTTTATTGGTACATTATCTCGATAACATTTAGTCATTGATCTGATAATATAAAACATACGTGATAGATAAATCGATCTTACCTCAAGAAACATACGTGATAGATAAATCGATTTTATTGCAAGCTGAAGAAATTATAGAAGTGTCAAAGGAATTAGAAGCAAAGCTTGCTGTTGAGTACGATCATCACGAGATTCGTAGATTAAATCAAAGGTTTAAAGAATTAGAAGCTCAGGCGTTATCAGCGCACAGATTGTTACAGTTGTTTCGAGAGTATCAGGAATTACTTGAGATGCAAATAGAGATGGACATTGAAGAGAGTGAGCTGGCCGATATCAAAAACAAGCTTGAAGTGGCAAAATTAGTATTTCAAGCAGCTTTAAAGGCGCGATCGCAATGTTCTGGTAATGCAATTATAGAATTTAAACCTGGTACTGGCGGAGACGAAGCTGCCTTGTTTGCAGGAGATTTATGGCGCATGTATTTATGTTATGCAAAATACAAAGACTGGCAGTGGGAAGTGTTAGATTTTCAAACAAGCGAAGGAGGCGGGATAAAGCAGGCCCGTGCTAAGCTCGTGCACAGTGATGGTTTGGCAATTATGCGTCCAGAAGGAGGCGTGCATAGAGTGCAACGAATCCCGGACACAGAATCAAAAGGACGCATTCATACCTCTACAGCAGTAATTTGCATTTTACCAGAAGCAAAAAATGAAGATATAGAAATTAATAAATCAGATCTGCAGATTGAAGTATGCCGTTCTAGTGGCCCTGGAGGTCAATCGGTAAATACTTCAAATTCTGCTGTATCAATTGTGCATAAACCAACTGGCATCCGTGTATCTCAGCAAGACGAGCGCTCGCAAAGGCAAAACCAAGAAAAAGCTATGCGTATTTTAAAAGAAAGATTATTGCAAAAAAAGAGAGAAGAAGAAGAATTGCTGGTACGTAACGAAAGATCATCACAATCTGCAAGCAGAAGTCGTAGTGATAAAATCAGAACTTATAACTTTCCGCAAAATCGCATTACTGATCATCGATATAATATAACTCACTATAAACTGGACAGAGCTATTAAGACAGGGCAGAAAGAATTAGAGGATTTTTTAAATGAGGTCAGGGCACGGTATGATGCAGAAGATCAAGATATTTAAAAAGCAATAAATGTTTCACGTGAAACATTCTGGGGCAAATAATGTATTCTATATGTATGACTCCTCCTCGATTACCGGCTACCTATATGGTTGATCAAGTTGTTTCTGCGTTATCACATGATTTTGCAAATTTGTTAAACTTAATCTCCTTACTTGATGAGAGCCTAGATGTTTCTAATTATCATTTAACATTAAAATTTACACGAGCTGTTTATATGGACGTTGATACAGACGATTTGTTATATGAATTAACTCAAATGCGATCGCAATATGCACGGGCTTTGCTGGTGGTCTTGTGGTACACAAAAAACAACACGAGCGATCTGGAAATTCAGGATAATTGCATTTCTTGCGATGCGAATTTGGTTGATATTAATAAATTTCATGCATATCAATACTTAGAGCTTCATGGGTATTCCTTTAAAGGCACAGGTCAATCTACACTCTGTGTAATGCGTTGTTAATTAAATTCAAGCTCATTTCTTTTCCTGCATAAGCAAAAAATGTACCTAAGCGCGGCCCGTTAGTTGTGCCAAAAAGAGCATTATAAAGTTTTTGAAACCAAAGCTTTAAGTCTGCGCTGTGCTTTTTGCCAATTTCGTAACAACCAGGCTGGATATTTTCTGGAGTCATGTTAGTCTCTGCGAGAGTTTCAAGAAATTGATATAATTCTTGCATTCCACTTCTGACCCACTCTTCAGTTACAGGTGTAAAATCGCGCACAACAATTGTGTTTGCATAATTACAAGCTTGTTCGATCAAATTCATCGGAGTGTTGTTAATTTTGTGTCTTTGCAACATGCCTGCGACTATATCAGCAGATCCACGCGAGATAATTGCTAACTCAATTAACACATCATATGTAACATCGCTTTTCAATAAATGATTGGGATTTAAATATTGAAGATCCGGATGATCGTCATTACATGCATTTATAAATTGATCTACATACGTTGGTAATTGCATAATATCTAATCGTTTTGCTCGCATGGGTGTTTGAAACGCAAAGTACTCTAAACTGCCCGCAGGTGCAATTTCATTCCAAGATTGAGGTGTTAATGCAGAATTACCACGTGATTTTGACATGCGCGCTCCGTCCGGGTTTAAAAACATTTCATACATCATGGTTACAGGAGGTTTGCATTCTAACGCATGACAGATTTGCGTTGCCATTTCGATTGACGAGAGTAAATCTTTACCATACATTTCATAGACCACTCGTCCTTTGCTGCTTTTCCACATCCAATGCATTGCAAGATCAACCTTCCATTGCAATTTGCATGCTCCATCTGTAACCTTCGTTTCTACAATTTCATCTAGTGGGTTACGATATATAATAGTCGATTCGCGATATTCGAGAACGCCTGTAGTTAAGACCTTTTTGGTTTTAGGGCAGATTGGCATAAACGGACTATATGTTTGACGCCGCTCTTCACCTAAGTGAGGCAACATTACATCTAGAACTTTTTGATGATTTTTTAAGATATTCAATAAAACTTGGTTGTATTCTCCAGACTTGTATCGGTCACTTGCTCTAATCATGGTCACGTTATCCAACCCCCATGCATCAAGCATTGTTTGTAGTGTGGCAATATTTGACTCTCCGAATGAATCATGTTGACCTTCTGGATCAGGTACACAGCACAGTGGCCAATCAATATAGGGTTTTAATGAATCTCCGTTTTCAATATTTTTTGGGATCTTTCTCATGCCGTCTAAGTCGTCTGCTAAACACAGAATAGTAATTGGCTTTGATGTTATTGCTCTTAGAGCTCTAGCAACCATCATTGTACGTATATTTTCAACTAGAGTCCCTAAATGAGCACGACCAGAAGGCCCGTACCCAGTTTCAAGGATAAGGTGCTCTTCATCAGGAAAGCTTTCAAGTATAGAATGAGCTTGTTTTAAACACCAAGATTGATCATGAGTAATCATGCAATGATTATATCACCTGTTGATTACTGTCGGTTAGCCTTGATAAAGAAGTCTTGTATTTTAGTAATTGCAGAGCTGACTTTACGGTGAAAATAGTTACTAATGCAATTGAAATGCATCGAAAGAACGGCGCGGTTTGACAAAGGCGTGCTGTGTGCTTGCGTGGGTAGTCTATTCAGAACTGGAGTAATTGTTGGAGAGGTTTCTTTAAAGGCGCGAAAACCATCTGACATGCGACGAGCGGTAATATTTACACGATCCTTTATTATTTCAAATGTGCTTTGTCTCCGTAATACAGGATAAACCGACTTGCCTTGAAATGAACTTTGAATTGTTTTAACTAAATTATTAATATTTGACGGTTGTGCGATTTTTTGTTTTTTACAAATTTCTTTGATTAAAATGCGAATCCGTGAATGCTGAGCGCCTTCTTTTGCAAACCATTTAATCAAAATCTCATGATCGTCCTTGCTTTGCAAATAGTGATTGCTCTTCTTCAGATAGCCTTTTAAGATGCTTAGTAATCGTGTCTCCGTGATATTGAAATAATTTAACACGGCATCTATATGGTTGCTCTGCGGTTGCTCGTCAGTTGTCTGTAACTCTGGTTGAACCAGCGTATTATTGCATTGTTCAACTACAAGGTCATCTTCGCATTGGTGGTGACTCCGCTCATGTATATCTTGAGATATTGTAGTCATTGATTCCCATAATTTCGGCATATCATTACTGCTTGCGTCCGATCTTGGTGTGTCGTCAGATCGGGAATCTAACTCTTCCTGCTGTTCGCTTATACACGATGGCAACGTGTCGGAAGTTGATACTCGTGACATTTCTATTTCCATTGGCAGTTTCACCATATCTTCTAAGGTGCAATTAACCCCTAGAGCGATTAGCATTATTGGTGATATGGCATTTCTTAGGTACTTCATGTTTCAGAAATATATCATCTTAATGCTTAACAAAGAGTTAATGATGTGTAAAAAAACAATAAACTAACGATGTAGAAAATATTAAGTTATAACATGGAGCGGGTGATGAGAATCGAACTCACACCTGCAGCTTGGAAGGCTGATATTCTACCATTAAACCACACCCGCGTATAAATATATATTACCATAAATATTTAAAGAATACATGGGCGCGCAGTGTCTGTGCTTATTTCACACCAATATAAATTGGCACTTTTATTGCAATTGCTCCTTCAGTGACTGAATCACAATATGACACAGCATAACCAAGAGACGCATTGTAAGTGCCAGTGTGATCGCCGGATGTGACATGCACATACTACGGAACCGTTTGCTTTGTTAATAATTTCACCGGACCAGGTTTCTGCGTAAAATCTCTTTCATAGCAGTAATGTATCGGTATTGTATGCGTCATTGTTATTATTTGTGATAACTGAAATATAAATTTATTTGTTAAAATATTCAATTATTAATTAGTTATATAATACATAAAACAATGACGGGAGAGGGATTCGAACCCACGTAGGCACTCGCCAGCAGATTTACAGTCTGCCCCCATTAGCCGCTCGGGCATCCCGCCTTATATATATGTTAACTTGATTTTAAATCGATAGCAATAACTGATGTGGTGCTAAATAAGAAATAATGAACAAGATATATTAATATTACTGCGCACAAACTGTGTTGTTATGCAGCATTTGGAAGCATATTGATTTTACTCTCAATCTCTTTGGTGGCTTTTGTTTTGAATGCATCGTAATCTTTTTCAGATTCATACACTCTTTTCAAAATGCGCACAATTGAAGAAATATCCAATGAAGTTCCAGCAAGAAGATCTGTGACGAACTTTCTTAATTCACCTTTTGGATAATTGGTGTGAATTTTTTCTAAGTTCATTAACACTGCATTCGTTATTTGTTCGGAATTTAATGGATTAACTCTCTTCGCGTAGTCTAATCTTCTTTTGAGCGCGCTGTCGATTTCCATGAAACGCTCATGGCCAGGCTCGTCATAGATTGCATTGCTTGTGATAAAGAGAAATACATTATGTAATTTTTCACCATTCTCTTTTCTCTGTTTCAGTTCTGCGCAAAGGGTGTTATAAAAGGCTAATGCAGTCAGAGTGTTTGCTCCTTTATCTTCTTTACCAATAATCCCAGTGGTTCCAGTGGATCTTTGACCACAGAACACATCGTCCATCGTAAATACAACATTATCCTTCTTTGCAGCATCAATGATTTTTGCCATTATAGTTTCATAAATACTAGATGTAACACCTTGCATCAAAAACGAATCTGACCCTGCTTCTTGCAAGCCATAATAAGCTTGAATCTTTTCTGCTAAATGTTTTGGCAATGCAGTTTTTCCAGTTCCAGGTTCACCGTAGAGCATTGTAAAAATACAATCACTATTTTTTGTCTTAGCTTTTTCTGCAAATTCATTAAATAATTCGTTAATATCCTTTTCTGAATATTCAAGAAGCTCTTCAGTTACATGTGTTAGCTTTTTTAAATCTCCAAACTTACTATAGGCTTTGTTCTGAGCGTTATACCAAAGTCTCATTATTGGCCGAATAATTTCAATTAGAGCTGCAACTAATCCTGGCAACAATACACAAGATAGCATAAATATTAATCCTGGTCCGTATGAGCCAGTTATTGCAATGATAGCTCCAGACTGTTGTAAAAAAGGCCTAACCTGCGGAATCAAATAAAGGCAATAGAGGGTTGCAGCGGCAATCACACAGTATTTGCTGACTATAGCATAAGGATTTTTGGCGATTGATTCCAACTTGCTATGCTCAGGCATCTTGGCAGTAATTAAAGGTTTTATTTTATTAGCTTCAAGGTCTAGTTCAGATGGATCAGCAAGAGTGAAAGCAGGCAAGCAGAGAAGCAGTGCGCATAGATATCTCATTAAAATAATATTAACACAATTAATTGAGAAAATCATATTGTATAGCAATTGATTATACGGAGTATTTATGGAAGAATTATACGATAGGAGTGTAGCTCAGCCGGTAGAGCGTTGGTCTCCAAAACCAAAGGTCGCGAGTTCGAGCCTCGCCGCTCCTGTATCAACAATGTATAAGATAGAAATTTTGCTATAATTAACTTACAAGCGGTTTTATATGATGAGTACAATAAGTTGGATAATGTCACTAATTAAAGGTGCGTTTGGAGAGATCAAAAAGATTAGCTATCCAGGTAAAGAAATGGTTGTGTATTACACAATTATTGTGGTGGTGATTGCAGGTCTATTAAGTATAATGATTGCAAGCATTGATATAGTAATGTACACAATGTTTAAATTAGTGTTTGTCGGTACCTTTTAGCTATTGCTTTAAATAATAAATACAATCATAATTAATTTATAAGGCTGGATGGCAGATTGGTTATGCAGAGGACTGCAAATCCTTGTAGGTCGGTTCGATTCCGGCTCCAGCCTATTCCTCGGTAGCTCAGTTGGCAGAGCACATGGCTGTTAACCATGGGGTCGCTGGTTCGAGTCCAGCCCGGGGAGCCACGAGATTAGCGTTATGAATCAAAATAATAAGAAAAATATTAATCCTATTAGCATTACTGAATTGCGTAAAAAAAATATTGTAGAATTGCACTCGCAACTTGCAAATCCTAGCGCAGATCAGATGGATAGACAAAGCATAATATATAGCATTCTTTTTAAAGAAAAGAATCCTATAATTGGCGAGGGCATTGTTGTGTGTTTGACCAACGGCACTTCATATATACGCCCAATGTATTTATCTAGTAAACTAGACATCGTTGTACCTCAGGAATTAATTAGAAAATATAAAATCAAATCCGGACATTGGATAGAATGTGTAATCACATTTAACGGTGATAGGTTATGTACAAGTGAAATCTTAACAGTGAATGGTACGGAAGTTAGTCATTTGCGTAGTTCCATTGATTTTGATGCACGTGTGCCAGACTATCCTCGTAAGCGAATTATCTTGGAAACGCCCAGTCGTAATTCTGATCTTAGTATGCGTTTAATCGATTTAATGGTCCCTTTAGGCTTTGGTCATCGTGCATTAATTACCGCTCCTCCTAAATGTGGAAAGACAGTTTTAATGCAAAATATCGCAAAATCAATTGAATTAAATCACCCAGAGGCGTTGCTATTAATATTGTTGATTGACGAAAGACCAGAAGAGGTTACTGACATGTCTCGATCAATAAAAAGCGAAGTTATCAGTTCAAGTTTTGATCAAGATCCAATGGAGCATATTAAAGTAGCTGAGATTACTTTAAGTCGTGCCAAACGAGCTGCAGAAGACGGTAGAGATGTGGTGATTTTATTAGATTCATTGACGCGATTAACTCGTGCATACAATACCACTTCACCATCATCTGGTAGAATTTTAACCGGTGGTATCGATTCAAATGCTTTGCAAAAACCCAAAAAATTCTTTGGTGCTGCGCGTAGTTTAGAAGGAAGCGGCTCTATTACCATTATTGCTTCAATGCTTGTGGAAACCGGCTCGAAGATGGATGATGTGATTTTTGAAGAATTGCATGGTCGAGGAAATTGGAATCTCGAATTGAATCGTCGCTTGTCAGAATTAGGCTTATTTCCTGCAGTTAATCTCAGTGGGTCTGGAGTGCGTCGTTGCGAATTGCTCCCAGATTTTAATCATCAACTTTATATGACTGTACGTAAATATCTTGCATCCAAAACCCCATCAGAAGCTTTGACATTATTGCTGCAAAAAATTAAATCCACAACAAATAACAATCAACTGTTGTCACTCTTAAATGGCAGTCAAGGATAATGTTTCACGTGAAACATTCGCCCAAATAATGTTTCACGTGAAACATTGTATAGATGCGTTAATGGTATAATCAATTAAATGCTTTTATTAAATGACAAGATTACTAAGTTTCTTGAAATGATACGTCAAGAGTCCGATAATCAGAACCTTGTGTCGCGCAAAACATTGGAACATTTATATGAATATCATGTAGAAGACAGTCTAGAACTTGCAAAAAAGATCGACCCGTCAGAAGTTGTGATTGACGTAGGTTCAGGGGCAGGATTTCCTGGAATTATTGTTGCACTGCAGGGGGTAAAGCATATTCATTTGGTTGAACCAAGAAAGCTTCGAGCAGAATTTTTGCAAACTGTTATAGAGGAATTTGAATTAGACGCGACAGTGCATTGTCAAAAAATTCATCAATTGGACTTGGAGCATGACACTGTAATTACACGAGGCACAGGTTCATTGCGATGGTTATTAACGAATGTACCAAATGCAAAGCGTGTACTTGCAATTAAATCGTCGAATTATCTCGAAGAAGTTGAAGATTTAAAGCAATCAACCAAGTCAATTACTAGTCAATTTAAATTAAATACTATAATACCGATAAAATCATGGAATGTGCAATGTAATGCCTCAGAGCTGAGCAGAGGCGTGGGTGTGATTGTGGAATTAACAAATATCAAATCCAGAAGAGCATAAAGACCACTCGAAAGATAAGCGATTTACATCTTTTTAATTAAGAGAATGACATTGCAGATAACTATATACTTTAATAAATATATTAGATCTTGCAAATACATATGATCAAGAAGGCCTTATTGGTCTGTTGTCTTCTGATGTTTCTTCTGTATTTGTTCTTCTTCGTGTGGTGCCTAATTTCTTCATGATGTTAATTCTGATCACAGGTTTCCGATTTTGCTTGTCTTTAAACCAACCCTGCACTGCTTTGACCATATTGCTTACAACTTGATGGTATAACAGTCCTGAAGGTTGCTCGTGTCCTCTTTCAAGTAAATCTGCCATTGTGTCGTATACAAATGCTTCGAGATCTTTTTCAAGAGGCCCAGGGTTATCCTGTAATCCCAGAGTGTCAACTTTAACTGAATTGTGATAAATCGTTACCATTGCCAGACCCGAAGCAAGCTTGTGTCGCTCTTGAATTGCCCTACCGTCTACATCAAGTAATTCTGTACCTTCGGATAATTGCTTACCACATGGAAAGGTACCGATTTTTTTTGCACCAGTAGGCAAGAGTGCTAGTTCTACTCCGCTTTCTAAGTAATAGGTTTTAAGTTTCTTAGATCGTGCAAAATCGCAATGCGCTAAAAGGTGCTTTGCTTCTCCGTGCACAGGTATTACTAGTTCTGGGCGTATCATTTCATACATGCGTGCGACATCTTCCTTGTAAGGATGCCCGGAAACATGAATGTGGTGATTTGCATCAGGAAAAATAGTTTTGACTTTTTTGACCGCAAAGTTGTTCGAAACTGCATTAATTGCTTTTTCATTACCTGTAATAGAACGGGCTGAAAAGATCACAACATCACCGGCTTCTGCTCTGATGCAATGGTGCTTGTCGCGTGCAATTTTTTCAATACTGGAGCCGATTTCACCTTGCGAACCAGTGCAGATATACAAAATACTGCCTCGTGGTTCGTTAGCGCCTTCTGCATCTAATAATACGTGATCTGCAGGATTCCAGTAAGAGACAGCCTCTGCAGCTTCATGTACTTTCATCATTGAACGACCAACAATACATAGTGATCTGTTATATTTTTTAGCTACCTCAAAGCAAGTTTTCATTCGGGCTAGATTTGACGAAAAAGAAGTTACAAAAACTCTATTACCTTTTTCCGCTGCAAGTATTTTGCTTAAGCCTTTTACAATGCTGGCTTCCGATCTAGTTTCTGCAGAACCACCATACTCCAAAATGTTTGTTGAGTCACATACTAGCGCAAGCACGCCCTTGTCTCCAAGTTCGATTAAGGATTTTTCGTCTGTAACTTGACCAACAACTGGGTCGGGGTCTAATTTCCAATCTCCTGTATGCACGATTCGCTGTCCGTACGCTTCAATCGACAGTGCGCTAGATTCAGGCACAGAGTGAGTGATATTGATAAATCTGACCTTAAACGGTGATAAATCAACCTCAATTCCTTGCTGTACTATATTAATATGAGCCTTAATTTCCGGATTATCTGTTTTTTTCATCAGCAATTCTGCTGGAAATGGTGTTAGATAAATCGGTACCTTAAGCTTGTGCCATAGAATTGGTATTGCAGCGTAGTGATCGTCGTGTGCATGTGTAATTACAATCGCGATGATGTCTTGACGATGCTTTTCCAAAAAATCAATTTTTGGGACAATAATCTTGTTTTGCGCTGGTAACGTTGCATCGAATCCAATACCTACGTCAATAACCAAATATTTATTTTTTCCATGCTCGTCTTTGCATTTATAAGCGCATAGATTCATGCCAATTTCTCCTAAACCTCCAAAGGTTAGAAGAGATATTTCTTTTGAGTGTTCCATAATACCTCGTGCCTTTAGTGTATCATAAAGGTTAAGCATATGAAGAAAAGAGGTCGCAATAGCGATTATATATCGTCTTGTGTGTCGTTATCTTCAAAAATGATATTACCATCTTCTGAGCTATCAGATGATTCAGATTTATTTTGTTGATTTGTTGGTTTATATTCGAATGAATTGCTACTAGGTGCCTTTTTTGGTCCGAGTGCAATGTTGGCTGCGATAATCTCTGTGATATATTGAACCTGATTGTCTATATCCCTTTTACGAGTGGTTAACTTGCCGGATACAGTAACGGTAGATCCTTTTTTAATGTACTGCATTAAATCAATCAATTTACTATCATATACAACAATATTGTGCCAAGTGGTCTTTTTTGTCTTTTCATTGTCAACTGTACGGTATTCATTTGTTGCGATAGAGAAGTTTGCAATTTGCAGTTCTTTGGTCGAATCTTTTGTTGAGATTCTATTCCAGATCCTTGGGTCTTGACCAACAGCTCCAGAAACCATTGCAAAATTTGCATTCATTGTAAATTCATCTAATGGTTGAATAGGCACGTTTACTGGCCCATGGTTCTCATGATCCTCGTGTTCCGTGTCCATACTATCACGAGAGCAGCGTTCTAATACAACATTAGATGCAATAATCTCTGTGATATTTCTGATGCTATTATCCTGTAGTTCCTTTTTGCGAGTGGTGATTTTACCGAATACAGTTACAGCTGATCCTTTTTTGATATTTTCCATCAAACCGATTAACTTTCTATTGTATACGACAATATTATGCCAAGTAGTTTTTTTGATTTTTTCATTGTCAACTGTGCGGTATTCATTTGTTGCGATAGAGAAGTTTGCAATTTGCAATTCTTCGCCAGGTGAGCTTTTAGAAGCTATGCTTCTTATTTTAGGATCATCGCTAACTGTACCAATAATAACCGATAGATTAAAATTCATTGTAGTCCTGAGTTAAGAGTACCCAGATGTATGAAATAATGTCAACAAGGTACTGAATCATTTATAGCGTTCTCAGATTTTATCTTGTATTCTAGAAGAAGTATGCGCTTGTTGTTAGCAGTGCTGATTGCGTTGTGTTTTTTAACACTTATAATTTGCAAAAATATCGATTATCCGATTTGCTTTGTCACGCGATCAGGTAGAGTACTTTTCTCAAATAAATCATTTCACATTCATTTTTATAAGCCAAAATTTGGACAAAATATCTTTGCAACATTTAAACAGGATGCGTCTGGATACGTTGAGATGGCATCAGGTAAAAGCGGGTTTATTACAATGGGTAATTTAATCATAATGCGCATTATTGTTATTACACCCTCCTCACCCCTGCCTTACATCACGATAGATCGGAGTGGGTTGATTATTAAAAGTCGTTGGCCGTTTATCAGTGAAGGAGACAATTTCTTCGCTCATGTAAAGATCGCCCCAGAGCAGCTTTTAAAATGCCACAACATCATTGTGACTGAATTGGATGGAGTGCGTGTTGTATTGGCGCTGTGCTGTTGTCCTGAATACATTACTATCACTGAATTGTCTTCTGTAATACGCCCAGAAACCATCAAAATGGCAACCTTAGGCAAGGAGACATTAAAGATCACTCACGACCTGAATAACTCTTTAACGGGTATTTTAGGATTCTGTGAATTGCTGTCTGCGAAAGCGCACAATACTAATGAGGTGAATGGAATCAGAAGCAATGCAGAGCATGCAGTTGAATTAATGAGACAACTGTTGTCTTGGGCAAAACCAAAAAGAGAAAAATTGTGCCATATTTCGCCCTATAAAACACTTATGCAGATGAAGTTATTTTTAAAGTGCATTGCTGGGTCAAGATCAAAAATTCATATTTGCGGAAGCATTAAATCTTCCACAGCTATTTCTCCTTCTGCATTCGAGCAAATTGTTACCAACCTTGTGACAAATGCTCGCGATGCCAATGCAAGTGCAATTGCAATAAACATCACTGAAGAGTGCTTAGAAGAGACGGAGTGGACTCGTGGCATTGTTTCGGCTGGTCGTTATATTTTACTAACGGTGTCCGATTCTGGATCAGGTATTGAATTAGAAAACCATCAGAAATTGTTTGCAGTTGAATATTCAACAAAAGAAAATGGCACCGGCCAAGGACTGTCGATTATTGCTGATTTATTACAAGAAGTAGGTGGATTTGTTAGCTATATACCTGCGAATTGCCGTACGACATTTAAAATCGGATTTCCAGTGGTAACGCCGCCAAAATGCAACGATCAGAGCGTGGAAGTAGCTGTAGCACGTGTCGTAAAGATATCTAAAATCTTGGTAGTTGAAGATAATGCTTCAATTCGCACATTAATGCAGCGGGTGCTGAAAGAACAGGGGCATATCATCACTGTTGCAGGGACATTGAAAGATGCAAAAGCACAGATTATGAATAATGATTTTGATATCGTCCTAACAGATTCAGATTTACCAGATGGTGATGGAGTCGAATTAGTCAGCATGGCGAAGTGTCGTGTGATTGTGTCTTCTGGGTATTCAAAAGACTCGCTTGCTATAAAGAAAGATTTTGAATTTTTACCTAAACCGTTCACAATTCGTGAATTGTCTGATATCGTGCAAAGTGTAAATGCATGATGAATATTTAACTCCTCTTTTTGATAAATTATCATACGAAAAGGCGAGATCAAAACACGTAGCGACATATATACAAATTGGTTTTTAATTATCATAATTACTATAATAGTGGTGCCCAGTATATATGAAAAATTTGGCAAAGCAGTAAGGACTGTTTTGGATAAATTAAGCAAAGAAGTAACGATTACTACTCTAGGATTTAAACCTTCAGTGAGCATTGATATTGTATCTACAGGTTCATTGGGTTTGGATGTTGCATTAGGCGTTGGAGGTTGGCCGGCCGGTCGTATTATTGAAATTTCTGGACCGGAGAGTTCTGGTAAAACAACTTTGGCATTACATGCAATTGCAGAATGTCATAAGCGTGGTGACAAGTGTGCTTTTATTGATGTTGAGCATGCGTTAGATCCAGAATACGCAGAAGCTTTAGGTGTAAAGATAGACGAGTTGTTGTTTACGCAACCTAGCAGCGGAGAGCAGGCGTTGTCGGTGGTAGAAGAATTAGCTCGTACAGGAGAAATTCGCATGATTGTTGTAGATAGCGTTGCAGCATTGGTGCCGAAAGCTGAGATCGAAGGAGAGATAGAAGATAACCATATGGGGCTACAAGCTCGTTTAATGGGTAAGGCGTTAAGAAGATTGACCAGTGTTGCTTCTGTTGCAAATTGCACAATCATTTTCATCAATCAAATTCGTCAGAAAATTGGAGTGATGTTTGGTAATCCAGAAACCACACCGGGTGGCATGGCGTTAAAATTCTTTTGCTCTGTGCGACTTGATATTCGTCGTATTGGTGCGATTAAAAATGCTGCAAATAAAGATATTGGAAATCGGGTTAAAGTGAAAGTGACAAAAAATAAATTGGCACCTCCATTTAAAACTGTGGAATTTGATATTATGTATGGCATGGGTGTTTCTCGAAATGGTGAAATCGTTGACATGGGTATCGAGCACAAATTGATTAAAAAAGCTGGAGCCTGGTTTGTGGTTGGTCAATACAAAATGCAAGGTCGCGATTCTGTATTAGAATTCCTGCGTGATAATCTTCATATCGCAGAATTTCTCAATAATTCAATTAAAGCCTTGATGCTCTCAGACGCACCAAAGGTTGATCATTATCTTGAAGAGTTATTAAAGTTAAACGCAATACCTAAGTCAAAGAAAGGTACAGATGATGATGATAGCACCGAGACTGATACAAATGATGATATAGATCCTCTAGAGGATGACGAAGAATAAAAGCGCTTTGAGCGTTTCTGCATGAGCGTTGCGATCTGTTTTTGTTTAAGAGGTGTTAGTGGCATTTGTGTATTGAATGGTTTGAATTGACACAAGACTGCAAGATGAAAACTTCTTTCACTACAATGTTTAACAACTAAAAATCCCAATCATAGTCCCACTCATGTTAAATCAAGCAAGAAATTCGATAACACAATAGAAGGCCTTATGTTGTATATATTCTTAAATGTAGTTAAAGATGCAAAGCGACTCTGTTTTAATATTCTAGGGGGTATTTTTCACACAAAAGTTGGACGTGATTGCGTAGTGATTGAAGGTCAGATTGATCTTGAATCGCCCTTCCTATAAGACTGCCTAAGGCATGCGCGTCTATTTCTGAAAATCCACGATTGGTTATTACCGTACCGCCTAATCGAACACCGGAAGGATCGCGAGGGCCCTGTGTGTCATGAGGTATGATATTTTTGTTACAAATTATCCCTATGTCAGATAAAAGTTTTTCAATTTTATTGCCGCCTCCGAACTTCAACACGTCTAAAAGTAATATATGAGTATCGGTTGCCAGATTATCGAAATCTGCAATAAATGGCACGTTGTATTCTTTGATGCCCTTTGATAAAGCCTGTGTATTGCGTAGCACGCTCCTTGAGTAGTCTGTATAATCTTCAAGAAAAGCCGCGGCCTTACCTGCTATAACATGTGGAAAGGGGCCTCCTTGTAGCCCAGGAAATACAGCGCTGTTAATCTTTTTAGCCAAGAGTTCATCGTTGGTCATTATTAACCCTCCACGTGGACCGCGCAATGTTTTATGTGTAGTGCTGGTAACAATATGAGCGTGTGGAAAAGGATTGTCATATACTCCACCTGCAATTAACCCTGCAACATGAGCGATGTCTGCCAAGAGATAAGCTCCACATGCATCTGCAATTGCTCGGAATTTTTGCATATCTAAAGCACGTGGATATGATGAGCATCCTGCAATAATAATTTTTGGTTTTATTGCGCATGCCAATGTCTGCAGTTTTGCATAATCAATTTGGCAGTTTTCATCTAATTCATAAGTATGAGATTCGAACCATTTACCGGTCAATGACACTGTTGAACCATGAGTTAAGTGTCCGCCTGATTTTAACGCCATGCCCAAAATAGCATCGCCTGGTTTAAGTAGCGCAAGATATACTGCAAGATTTGCGTTAGACCCAGACAAAGGTTGAACATTAGCATAATTGCAATTGAACAGTTTCTTACAAGAATCTATTGCCAGTTGTTCAATTTCATCAAAGATCTCGCATCCGGCATAGTATCGCTTGCCAGGATACCCTTCTGCGTATTTTGCAGATAGCAAAGTGGACTGCTCTGCGTATCGAACTGATGGCCATGGGATGCTTTCTGAAGCAATTAAAGACAAGGTGTTTGCTTGAAATTTTCGTTGCTGTTCCAAAAGTGATAGTAACCGGCTGTGCATATTATATATATTATAACTAAAAGCATTGAGTCTGATGTGTATGTTTCACGTGAAACATTATGTGGTTTGTCGAGATTCTGAATTCTTGATATAATGAAAGAGTGAAGACTAGTCAAGTACCAACTTCTGTAGTAATAAAGAAGTTTCCTGGGGGACAAGCTAACATGGGTAATGTCGGAGCGGCATTAGCACCAAAGGGTATCAAGCCAATGGATTTTATTAAAATGTTTAACGATCATGAAATGTCCAAGAAGTATCCTGGAGTGCCTTTAACCGTAAGAATTACCTATGCTAAAAATTTCTTGTCAATTGGAATTCGTGCTCCAGATAATGCGCATTTCATTCGTGAAGCGGCGCAACTAAAGCAGGGGTCTAAAGCTCCTGGGCGTGATTCAGCTGGAAAGATTTCTTGGGATCAAATTGCAAATATTGCAAAAATTCGATATGAAGAGGATTCTTCAACAAACACACTTGGATGGTGCCTAAATATTGCCGGTTCTGCGCGTTCTGCGGGTATCAACGTTACAGGTTCTATTGAAGCGCTCGAGACTCATTTAAATGAGACCCGTCGTGTTCGGGTAGGTGGTGCATAATGAGTAAAAGACTTGTAGCAGCATACAAAATGGTTGAGTCAAAGCTTTACTCTCTGAATGACGCTTTAGCATTACTTAAGGAATTTCCTCCTGCGAAGTTTATTGAATCAGTGGATATTGTTTTCTCTGTCAAGAAAGTAACAAAAAACGCTCTCCGTGGTAGCTTGTCTTTACCTTGTGGTATTGGTAAGAAATTAAATATCGGTATTTTTGCAACTGCCAATGAATCTTTACCGCATGGAGTGACTCATTTAAGCGAAGCTCCTCGTGAAAAAGCTGAAGCTGCAGTATTTGACCGTTGTGGAGCGACGCCTGCAGGTGTTGTGATTGCTGCAAAGGCCGCTGCAATTCTTGGACCGCGCGGTTTAATGCCTAGTGCAAAAAACAACACAGTTTCGCCTGATGTCAATGCATTGATTGCATATCTGAAAAATTCGGTTTTGTTTACTGAGAAAAACGGAGTGATCATGTCACCTGTTGGTCGTGTAAATATGTCCGATGAAGATTTAAAAAAGAATATTACAGCATTTTATAATCACGTCGCCTCATTAAATCCAGAAAACAAATATTTTGTAAAATCTTGCTCTATCTCAACAACGATGGGGCCAAATATCAAGTTAGATTTAAGCTCATTGCTATAAATCGAATCAAGAGCAATATGTGGATTTGAAGAATATTATTTTTCACATCTTGTACTTGCGTTTATTATTTACTACTTTTTGTTATCAATAATACAATTGCAAAAGCATTATTGTGGAGATTTCAGATGTAACGCATGGGTAAAATGATTTTGCATTTCATGTTGCAGTCTAGTTGTCTGTGCAGTTTAATGTGTGAATTGCTTTTCTTGGTGTCCTGCTGTAACATATTTGTATACATCATGAGTTCTGCTCGGGAAAGAAAAGAAAGGATTGTCGAAGATATAAGTAATATCTTAAATAATGCTAATGCTGAAGATTTAACGGTATTGGCTCAATTTAATAAAATGAACGTCTCAGACATGAAAGTATTGCGTTGCCTTGCGAAAGAAAGATCAGCGAAAATACAGGTAATAAAGCCATCTTTGTTGCGTTTAGCATTAAAGGCTAAATTTCCTACAGCGGTTGCTCCTAAAGGGCAAGTGCTAATGGTTTATTCTAAGGGTATCGGAGCGGCTTCAGTTGTGAAAGATTTTAAATCTGCGCAAGTTGTATCCTGCTCTGGACTACTTGAAGGAAAGGCGCTTGATTTAACACAGGTAAATGCGTTGTCAGTGTATAAATCAAAAGAAGAACTTATGGTAAAACTAATTGTGGCATTGTTTGCTGCGCGTGCACGATTAGCATTGGTATTGCAGTCAATTATAGAAGGAGAAAATAATGAATCAAGTGAATGATATTTTAAACAAAGTAGCGGATAGTATGGATAAATTATCTCTACAGCAAAGAGCACAGTTGAAGGAAAGTTTGGAACAATTGGATTGTACCATTGAAGACAGCAACGTTCAGGCGGTATTTACTGCTATTGAAGGTTTTACTGTATCTCAAATAAACGATCTTTCTAAAGTGTACGCGACCCGTCATGACGTTACTGTGCCTGAGAATATTGGTGCGGTAGTTGCTTCTGGTGGAGAAGGCGCTTCAACAGCTGCTGCTGTAAAAGAATCGTTTACATTGGGTGGATTGATTGACGAATCACAGAAGATTAGCGCAATTAAAGCAATTCGTACGATCATCAAAGACCTTGAAGGTTACACTGCTGAAGCTAGCTTAGCGGATTGCAAAAAGTTGATTGAAAGTTGTAACGAGTCTCCTATGGAATTAAAATTAAAGGATCCAACTCCAGAATTGCTTGCGCAGTGCATGGAAGCAATGAAAAAGTTCTGTAAGGTAAGCTAAATCTACACTCAAGTGTAGTTTGGTGACTATTTTTTGAGCTTAATCAAATGTTGCTCTGTTGTAAATATAATATGACGTGGTTTTGCGTTTGTATTTAGGGCAAGCAATTCATTTTAGGTCATGACAGACCTTGCGTAATAGAGTTATTGTGTAATTATTATTAAGTATTACATCAGGCACTTTACAAGCACTTAATAAACTATTAAAATATATTCGTATGTTTTACGTGTCAGTGGTGTGTTACGTAACAATGTTGATTAATTTATGAGTATCCAGCCAAGACAAGATCATAGGTATCGCCCCTTATGTTCATTAGGTTTCAAATATAATGAGATTATTCGATCAATTCCAGATCTTTTAGCCCATCAAAGAACATGTTATGAAGATTTTCTTCAAATGAACGTGCCTTCTGCAGATAGAGCTCCAAAAGGATTACATGGGTTGTTTTTAAAATCATTTCCTGTAAAAGGTAAAAACGCGACGGGTCATTTTGTTTTAGAATACATTGGATACGAATTACGTAAACCAGTCTGTTCGATTAGCCAAGCCTATCGTAGGCGTATGAGTTACGCTGCTCCTTTGCATGTAAAGTTTCAATTAAGCGTATTTGATCTTTCCGGTAAAATATGTACAAGCATTGCAGAAGAAAGTATTTGTTTTGGAAATATTCCAATTACCACTAACTCGGGAACATTTATTTTCAACGGTGTGGAAAGAACTGTTGTATCACAGACTCAGCGTTCTTCTGGTATGTTCTTTGAATATTCACGCGTCAAGGGTATCGATGACCATCATGGTTACTCGGGGCGTATTGTACCTGCAAAAGGTGCATGGATTGATTTGGAATCTGATTCCAAAAATCTTTTATTTATCCGGATCGACAAACGGCGAAAGATTCTTGCAAGTACTTTATTGTTAGCATTAGACAATGATCAGACTTGGGAAGGACGTAAAAACGAATCTTTAGATCCACGTACCGCGCAAGGTTATTCAAAAGAAGAATTATTAAGTAAGTTTTACCAGCCATTTAAGTGCGTTCGGAGCAAAAGCAGATGGCGGATGAAGTATTCCTACTACATGTGGAAAAACCTGCCTTTGCCATACGATTTGTATAACACAGATAGCACTTTGTTCGCAGAGCAAGGCACGAAAGTCTCGCCAAATGATTTAGTTGACGAAATTGAAGTGCAAGAAGAAGCTTTGTACCACATGTTTCTTGCGAAAAATTTATACAACGAGCAAGGTGAATTACTCACAGAAGCCGCTTCAAAGATTACTCAAGAAATGCTAGATGGGCAAAATGAAATTGAAATACTCGAGCTAAAAGAATACGATGCAGGCGCTGCAATGTGTCTGACATTTGGAGCAGAGCAGTGCAAAAGCCAATCTGAAGCATTGTTGTCCATTGTGCAAACGTTACGCCCTGGTGAAAATGTGTCACAAACCACAGCCGAATCCTTTATAAGAGAGATGTTTTTTAATCCTCTTAAATACGATTTATCTGAAACAGGACGAATCAAATTAAATGAGCGTACCAGATCTAATCGTGAAGGAAATGTATTGCACCGAGAAGATTTGATTGACTTAGTGCGGTTATTTCTTGATCTAAGGCGTGGACAAGAGACATTTGACGAAGCAGATAGCTTAGAACATAAAAGAATTCGCTTAGCGAGTGAATTGTTAGAAGGTCATTGTAAGCAAACAATTGTTAAAATTGCAGTTGCATCACGTGAAAGAATTGCTTCTTTAGTCAGTTCTGAATCTGAAAAGGCAATGCCAAGTGCGATACTTCATAGTAAATCTTTAATGATTGCGATTAAAGAGTTTTTTGGACTCTCTCAATTATCCCAATTAATGGACCAAGCCAATATCTTGTCAGGTATTAGCCATCAGCGTCGAATTTCTGCCATGGGGCAGGGTGGTGTGACAAAAGATCATGCTGGATTTGAAGTTCGAGACGTTCATAATACTTACTATGGTAAAATTTGTCCATTAGAAACACCAGAAGGTATTACTGTTGGATTGATTTCTGCTTTATCTGTGCATGCTCGTATCAATCATTTTGGTTTTTTGGAAACTCAATATCGTGTGGTGAAAAACCGTCAGCTTACTGATGAAATTGTGTACTGCACAACGTCACAAGAGCGTGGTCATTATATTGCGCATTTTAAAGCAAGTAATGATGGAGTTATTACAGATGACATTGTAACTTGCCGTTATGAAAACGAAATTATCAAAGCAAGTGCAGATCTGATTACATTAATTGATGTTTCGCCTTTTCAGCAAATGTCAGTTGCAGCATCGATGATTCCGTTTGTTGAAAAAAACGATACCAGCCGAGCACTGATGGGCGCGAACATGCAACGTCAGGCACTTCCACTTGTCAAAGCTGAAGCGCCGCTTGTCTGCACGGGAATTGAAAGTGTAGTTGCATATGATTCCAGCACTGTAGTTAAATCTATTAACGCAGGTACGATACGGTATATCGATCATAGAATGATTGTCATTGAACCAGATGATAAGGCTCTTGAAAATGATGTGTACGAATTGATTAAACACTCTAAATCTAACGCCTGTACTTTTGTGCATCAGCGCGCAATTAAATACTTGCGCCCCGGTTCTCATGTGTCTCAAGGTGATGTAATTGCCGATAGCACTTCTACAGATTCAGGTGAGGCTGCGCTGGGTAAAAATATCCTTGTAGCAATTATGCCTTGGTACGGATATAACTTTGAAGATGCCGTTGCTATCTCATCTCGTTTAGTACAAGAAGAAGTATTTACATCCGTGCACGTTGATCACTTTGATGCAATTGCTCAGGGAGAGGAAATCTTTACACGAGACATTCCAAATGTTTCCGAAGAAATGCTTGCAAAATTGGATAACAATGGTATTGTACAAGTTGGTACAGAAATTAAAACCGGCGATATATTAGTCGGTAAAGTTGCGCCACGTCCAGAAGTAGATCTGATGCCAGAAGAAAGGTTACTAAAATCCATTTTCGGTGATAAAACATCAGACGTATATGACATTTCCTTAAAGGTTCCTCCGGGAGTCGAAGGTGTTGTAACTGATGTGCAGATCTTAAGCCGTCGTGGTTATATGACAGAAAAAGAAATCACAGATTGCGTGGCCAAGGAGCAGGAAGAATTTATCTCAATGCATCAAGTGGTATTGAAATACTGGGCTCAAAGAGTGCAAGTAACGCTTCCTAAATCCGGAAAGGTCGGGACTACAACATGGGAAAAGATTGCTCATAGTGATTTATTTGAAGTGTTGGCGTCTGATTTGCAGCACGCAGCGCTTGACCCGATCCGTGAAGAATACAAAAGCCTTAAAGATTATCATGACAATCGCCTTATAGAAATTACACGTGCATATAAAGCAAGCAGTGAAGAATTGTTGCCAATTATCAGTAAATCTGTACGAGTATTTGTTACATCGAAGCGTCGTATTCAAGCTGGAGATAAAATTGCCGGTCGTCACGGAAACAAGTGTGTTGTGTCCACTGTAGTACCTATGTCAGACATGCCGTATATGGACGACGGAACTCCAGTAGATATAGTGTTAACATCTTGTGGACTTCCTTCAAGAATGAACCTTGGTCAAATCTATGAATGTATAGCAGGAATGGCATCGCGTGGAATTTCACAAAAGATCGAATCGCATTTAGAATTAATGAAAGAGCTGTCTGGTGAATTATATGAGATCGCATTGCATAAATTAAGATTAATTTTACAAGAAGTATACGATGACGTGAAAGAAATGACTGATGAAGACATTTTAGTACGCGCTCAATATGCAGCTGAAGAAGGTGTAGCGATTTTAGCAACGCCTTTCTGTTCTCCTAGTAACGAACAACTTGAGAAATTATTAGAACTAGGTGGTATCAACAGCAAAGATTGTCAATTTGATTTATACGACGGTCGTAGCGGTGAAAAGTTCAGAAACAAAGTAACGGTCGGTGTCATGTATATCACGCGTCTAAATCACGACGTTGATGATAAAGTGCATGCGCGTTCCGTTGGTCCGTATGGACTTGTCAACCAACAACCATTAAGCGGAAGAGCTCAGTTCGGAGGTCAGAGAGTAGGTGAAATGGAAGTGTGGGCCTTACAAGCCGCAGGTGCCGCTTACACATTATTGGAAATCTTGACAGTGAAATCCGATGACACACAAGGAAGAATGCAAGCATTTGATGCCTTTGTGCGAGGTGGTGATCGTTTTTACACAAACACCCCAGAAAGTTTCAAGTTGTTTTGTTTGTATGCGCGTGCACTGAATATAAATATATCGGTACGTGAAGCGCAAAATGATTCAACTATACCGCCAATGTTGTCAGATTATTCGATTAGTCCAAGAACTCCGGATATTACAGTCGCATTTAACCTTGCAAGCCCAAATGACATTAGAAGTTGGTCTTATGGTGAAATTGAATCTTCTGAAACTCATTGCCATCGTAATGACCGACCTGTAAGTAAGGGCCTCTTTTGTGCTCAGATCTTTGGTCCTGTAAACAATTACGAATGTAACTGCGGACGATACAAGAGAATGAAGTATAAAGGAATCGTATGTGAAAAGTGTAAGGTTGAAGTAACACATTCCAAAGTACGACGTGAGCGCATGGGTCACATTAATCTTGTTGCTCCCGTTTGTCATATCTGGTATTTAAAAGGTACGCCAAGTTATTTAAGTTTAATTCTAGATATCTCTATGAAAGATTTA
>Ga0105054_10000159_pt1 | contig 89993 bp, 83 predicted proteins | sample BON02_FD_78091 | JGI IMG/M metagenome (GOLD analysis project Ga0105054, IMG submission 78091) | Freshwater microbial communities from Lake Bonney liftoff mats and glacier meltwater in Antarctica - BON-02 (megahit assembly) | ecosystem: Environmental > Aquatic > Freshwater > Ice > Glacier...
CGATCGAGCTCGTCGGCGGTCACCTCGTCCAACCCCTGGTCGGACGAGCGGGCGTGCACCGCAGCGACGATGTCGAGCCGCCCGTGCAGTTCGAAGACCTCGTCGATGAGCGCGGCGGGGACGGTGGGACCCTCCAGGTCGTGTCGGCCGACCTCGAAGGGTGTCGGGCCGAGCGGTTGCTCACCCCACGGCATCTCGGCGTCGTGTGGCGCCCAACCGGTGGCCACCACGGTGGCACCGAGGTCGTGGAGCCGTTGGGCCAAGGTCGCCGCGATCCCGATCGGACGAGACACGCCGGTGATCAACGCGACCCGCCCATCGAGTCGACGTCGATCGGGGAGTGGAGGAGCCATGGAGCCATCCTCGCATCTCGCGTTGGTGCATCGGCGAGACCGTCACTTGTAAGGCCACGACAGCCGACGGTGAGACCATCGAGTTCAGCGCCTCGCTGAACGTCCGGCTGTTACTCGGCGTCAGCGTTCGATGCGCAGCGGATCGTCGGCGGTCACGAGCACGACGTCGTCGCCGGTTCGCACCGGAACTCCGCTGCCGTCCAACACCATCACCGTCAGGCCGTCGGGATCGAGATCGATACGCATCGTCGTTCCGTGGCGTCGGAGCTGGAAGGCCACACCGTCCCACGAACGCGGCAGGCGAGGTGTGAACTCGACGTGGTTGCCCTGCTCGTCCATGCCGGCGAAGCCGTGCACGATGCCAGCCCACACGCCGCCGGCGTTGGCCACGTGGACGCCATCGACGGTGTTGCCGTGCGAGTCGCACAGATCGAGATACAGCGACCGGGTGAAGTATTCGAGCGCCAGTTCGTCGTAGCCGACCTCGGCCGCGACGACCGCTTGGACGCACGACGACAGCGACGAGTCGCCGGTGGTGATCGGGTCGTAGAAGTCGAAGTTGCGCCGCTTCTGTTCCACCGGGAACCGTTCGGATCGTAGGAACATCGCGAGCACCACGTCGGCCTGCTTCAACACCTGTCGGCGGTAGATCACCAACGGGTGGTAGTGCAACAGCAGCGGGAAGTGTTCGGGAGGGGTCGTCTCCCATTCCCACGGCTCGAGGTCGAGGAACTCGGAATCCTGCGGGTTGATGCCGAGCTTTTCGTCGAACGGGATGAACATGGCATCGGCAGCGGCGTCCCAGTCGTCGAGTTCCTGGAGTTCGAGGCCGGTCACCCGGCGCAGCGCTTCGAACGCGGCCGAGTTCCATTCCGAGAGGAACCGGACGGTGCGCGCGGCGTAGCGGAGATTGAACCTCGCCATCACGTTCGTGTAGAAATTGTCGTTGACGACCGTGGTGTACTCGTCGGGCCCGGTGACGCGGTGGATGTGGAACGCTCGGCCTCCGTTCTGGCCGTAGAAGCCGAGGTCGACCCACAGCCGGGCGGTCTCGACGAGGATCTCAGCCCCCTCACGTGACAGGAAGTCGATGTCGCCGGACGCTTCGAGGTACCGACGCAGCGCCAGCACGACTGCGGCGTTGATGTGGTACTGCGCCGTGCCGGCGGCGTAGTAGGCGGACGCCTCTTCACCGTTGATCGTGCGCCACGGATACAGCGCGCCGACCTGGCTCATTTCGCGAGCGCGCACGCGGGCGGCGTCGAGCATCTGCCAGCGGAAACGGACGACCTTCCGTGCAGCCTCAGGCATCGTGTAGGAGAGGAACGGTGCGACGTACACCTCGGTGTCCCAGAAGTAGTGGCCGTCGTAACCGCCGCCGGTGACCCCCTTGGCGGCGATGCCCTGCTCCTGCGTGCGAGCAGACGCTTGTCCGAGCTGGAACAGGTTCCATCGCAACGCCTGTTGGGCCCGGTCGTCGCCGCGGAGCTCGATGTCGGAGTTCGTCCAGAACTCGTCGAGCCACTCACGCTGCTCGACCATGATCTGCTCGATGCCACCGGCCTCGGCGCGCTCGAGCGTCCGTGAGCAGCGATCGGCCAGCTCCGAAGCCGGCACTCCGTTCGACGAGTGGTACGACACGAGCTTGGTGATCTTGATCGGGTCGCCTGGTGTGGCGCTCACCGTGAACACCGTCTTCGCGAGGTCGACGCCGACGTCGGTGGTCACCTCGACCTGGCACGACGTGTCGATGAGGTGACGTGTGCCGCAGGCGAGGGTCATCTTGCTGTTCGCACACCGATAGCCGAGCACGATCTCGTTGCCGTGCTCGCGTTGCAACCGTGGCTCGAGTACCCGATGGTCGAATTGACGTGATCGGCGTGGATCCACTCCTTCGCCGAGCGCTGCCGACTTCACGTGGTACTCGTCCTCGCCGTCTTGGCGGTTGAGGAGCTGTGAGGACACCACCACCGGTGCCGCTGCATCGAGCAGGGTGATCTCGAAGGTCATCACCGCGAGATGACGGTGCACGAAGCTGATCATCCGCTGCGACGTGACTCGCACCCGCTTGCCGGCGGGCGTGCGCCAGATCATGTCGCGTGTGAGTACCCCGTTGCGGAAGTCGATGGCACGTTCGTAGCTGTCGAGGTCGGCGGTGGGAAGCAGCAGCGGCTCGTCGTCGACGTACAACTTGAGCAGCTTGGCGTCGGGAACGTTGACGATGGTCTGGCCGGTCTTCGCGAAGCCGAACGCTTCCTCGGCGTGCTTGATCTGCCACGTCTCGTGGAATCCGTTCAGGTAGGTGCCGTGGCTGTGCGCTTCGCGGCCTTCTTCCGGGTTGGCCCGCATGCCGAGGTAGCCGTTGCCGAGTGCGAACAGTGTCTCGGTGACGCCGAGGTCGTCACTGGAGTACGAGCGCTCGACGAGACGCCACGGCTCGACGGGGAACCGGTGCTCCGGCAGGCCGAGCGGCGGAGGAAGACGGTTCATGGAAGCAACTCCGCGAGGTCCGAGACGACGAAGGTGGCGCCGCTGCGGAGCAAGGTCTCGGCACCGGCTCCCCGGTCGACGCCGATCACCACGGCGAAGCCACCGGCCGCGCCAGCGGCTACCCCCGACACGGCGTCTTCGACCACGACGACATCGGCCGGATCGACGCCGATCTTGCGTGCAGCGTCGAGGAACATGTCAGAGGCTGGCTTGCCTGCGATGTGTTCGGATGCTGCGACGACGCCATCGACGACGACGCCAAAACGTTTCCCGAGACCAGCAGCGTCGAGCACGTTGCGAGCATTCTTCGATGACGACACGATCGCTGACGGGATGCCGGCAGCGTCGAGCAGTTCGATGGTTGCGAGCGACGACGGGTAGGGAGCGATGCCGTCGCGTTCGAGGATCGTGTTGAACAACGCGTTCTTGCGGTTACCCAGGGCGCACACGGTGTCGTCGCCGGGCGCATCGGTGGGGTCTCCGTCGGGCAGGGAGACGTTCCGAGATGCGAGGAACGAACGAACGCCGTCGTACCGGGGCTTACCGTCGATGTAGCGCAGGTAGTCGGCCTCGGTGTAGTCGAAGTCGGCGAACAGTTCGCCCCAGGCGTGCTCGTGGATCTCGGCGGTCGGGGTGATCACGCCATCGAGATCGAACAGCACACCGGCGTGGGCGAGCCAGTCGAAGTCCGCCGCAGTCGCCGTCACCGGGCCCAGGTTAGACAGCCGCGCTGCTGCCCGCGCCGATGGTTGGATCGGTGAGTGCGTCGGACTTGAGCTGCTTGTAGTCGAGCTTGCCGTTCGCGGCGCGCCCGATCGAGGTGACCGTCACGACCCTCTTCGGCGCCTTGTACGCGGCGAGTCGCGACTTCACGTGGGCGATCAACTCGGACTCGTCGACGACCTCGCCGGCGTGCGGTTCGACGAGCGCGGTGATCGCCTCGCCCCACTTCTCGTCGGGCACGCCGACGACGGCTGCGTCAGCCACGCTGGGGTGCAGCTTCAGGCACTCCTCGACTTCCTCGGGGTACACCTTTTCGCCGCCGGTGTTGATGCACTGGCTGCCACGTCCGAGCAGCGCGACCGTGCCATCGGCGTCGACGGTGGCGTAGTCGCCAGGGATCGAGTACCGCTCGCCGTCGACCACCACGAACGTGAGGGCCGACTTCGCCTCGTCCTTGTAGTACCCGATCGGGGTGCGTCCCGGAAGTGCGACGCGGCCGAGCTCGCCCGAGCCGGGCACGACGTCGCGGCCTTCGTCGGTGATCACCCGGGTGGTGGGACCGAGTTCGAACTTCGCGGTGTCGCCGCTCGACTCGGAGGTGGTGGTGTTGCTCGCCATGCCGATGGCCTCGCTGGAGCCGAGCGAGTCGACCATGATGAGGCGCTCGTTGTGGCCCAGCAGACCCTGCTTGGATTCCTTCGACCACATCACGCCGGACGACACGATCACCCGCAGTGTCGAGATGTCCCAGCGATCGGGCTCGGCATCGAGCGCCCGCAGGATCGGTTTGGCGAACGCGTCGCCGACGATCGAGGTCGAGTTGATGCCGAAGTGCTGCACGGTGTCGAGGAACTCCTCGGCACTGAAGTGGCGGCCCTCCATGGTGGTGATCGAGCCGCCGACCATCAGGTTGCTGATCGCGTTGAACAGCCCAGTGCCGTGCATCAGCGGAGCGGCCGGCATGTTGCGTGGGCCGGCCTTCACGATCCGTTCGGCGACTGCGTCGAGGTCTTGCTCTGGCGGCATCCGCTTCTTGTTGTTGGCGTCGAGCACGCCGAACAGGTCGTCCTGTCGCCACATCACGCCCTTGGGCATGCCGGTGGTGCCGCCGGTGTACAGCAACATGAGGTGATCGCCACTGCGGCCCCACGGACCTTCGACGTTGTCGTCGGTGCCCGCGGCGGCAGCGTCCTCGTACGGCGTCGCCCATGCCGGGCAAGGTCCGCTGCCGTCGTCGACCCACAGCCAGTTCTTCACCTTCGGGACACGTTCGCGGATGGCGTCGCACTGCTCGGCGAACGTGCCGTGGAACACGACCGCGGTGGCGTCCGCGTTGTCCCACAGGTATACGAGTTCGTCGGCGGCGTACCGGTAGTTGGTGTTGACCACGGCGAAGCCGACCTTGAACGCCGCGAACACCGATTCGAGGTACTCGGGGCTGTTGTAGAGGTACTGGGCCACCTTGTCCTGTTCGGCGGAATCAGGCTGGAGCAGGGCTGCTGCGATGCCGTTCGCCCGACGGTTGAACTCGGCCCACGCGTGGGAACGTTCGCCCTGCTGCTGGGCGAGCGCGTCGGGGATCTGTGTCGCCACGGTCTCCCACAGGTCAGCGAAGTTCCAGCCGGCATCGGTCGTCGTCACGCCGTCGAACGTAGCCGCCGCAAGGTCCGATCGGACCAGCCCGTTGAGCGTTCCGTCGGTTCTCCGACCCACCTATGATTGCCGAAATCAGGACGTTGAGGTATTCGTCGGTCAGAGGTCCATCACATGCCAGTCGCAGGCAACCCATATCGCCCAGGCTTTGCCGAGCAGCCACCGGTGCTCGCCGGTCGCGAAGACGACCTCGCCAGCCCGACGCGCCGCTCCTCGATCATGTCTTCGACCATGTAGAACGATTGGATCGGATCAGCCGCCGGGTCAGGCGATCGGTCCACAAGCTCCGCAACGACTGGGGCGACGAAACCCAGCGACTCAAGCTCGGAATCTATGAACGAGAAGCGCGCCGACAGCGACCGGAGATCTCCGAGCGCATTTCGACCGACCTCAAGCAGGTCCTCACCGCTGTTGTCGAGGAGGTCACGAAGAAGCGCAGCGGCCTGATGATTCTCGTGGACGAAGCGCAGAACGCTCAAGGTCCCGACCTCGCTGCGATCGGTAGTGCACTCGACGGCATCGCCAAAGCCCGTGTCGGGCCATGCATCGTCGTGTTCTCCGGGCTCAATACGTTGCCTGGACACATCGGAGACCACATGTCATACGGTGAACGCTTGGCCTTCAGCGCCCTCGGACGTCTGACGCCCGCCGCGACGACGCACGCTCTCGTCCAACCAGCGCTCGACACCGGGCGGCGGTCCGAACCTGACGCACTCCAACACCTCACCGATGCCATCGACGGCTACCCGTACTTGGTGCAACTCTTCGGCTTGCACACAACCGAAGCAGCAGGCAACAGCGAACTCATCACGTTCGACCACGCGCAACACGGCGTCGCGGCCGGACGCCAAGCTGCACGTGACGGCCTGTACCGCCTCCGGTGGCATCGGCTCACACCTGCTCAACGCGACTATCTCTACGCAACTGCACGAATCTCCATCGACACTGCGGGAGCGGAAGTCTCCACCCGAGCGGTAGCCGACATCCTCGGACGAAAAGCCTCCGACATCACCGATCGCCGCAGCGAACTCATCCTCGCCGGCGCAATCCACGCAACCCGGCAGGGCTACATCGAAAGCGACCTGCCTGGCTTCTTCGGCTACGTCATCAACGACAGCGGCCACAGCTTCGATTCCGAGGCACTCGCCGATAGCCTCACGGCCGGCGATCGCGACATCGACGGCACGACCACCGAACTGTGACGCAGGGACCGGTTCGCCGTTCGTGGAGCACCGCTTCAGCGGGTCACTCGATGAAGAGCATCTCGCGGTACTTCGGCAACGGCCAGTAGTTGTCGGCCACCTCGGCTTCGAGCGCGTCGGCGTGTGAACGGACTTCGTCCATCAGCGGCAACAGCGTGGTCTCCCCGAGAGACGCCGTGGGGAGAATCTGCGTCCTACTGTCACGGTTCTTGGTCTGGTGAGGCTCTGGCTTGCGGCTGGGAGCACTGTGGGTGCTGCCTGATCCGGTGGAGGGCTACCAACCTCTGAACGGGTACTCGTTCACGACCGGCCCGGACCCGGAGTCCGCTGGGGAGAGTTCCAGGCCGGACGGGCTCCTGCTCGGCGTCGGGGACGGTTCGGGATACACCGGGCTCCGTTCGGTCGGCGTGTCTGACCGCTCGCCGATCTTCGGCGGCGACTGGAGCCCGGTCGACACACCGAGCGGACCGGCGTTCGTCACGAACGAACCGGTCGTGTTGGTCGCCCAACAGCGCAACGACCGGTGGCTACTGGTGACCACATCGTCGGAGACGCAGTTGGCGCTCGACCTGCTCGATGTCGTGAGCATCGACGATCAGAACGAACTGGACGTCGACCTCGCCGTCGACGACCTGGTCGTGATCCACCGTTACGTCGGCTCACCCGCCGACCTCGGCTACACCGCGTCCTTCCAAGCACTCACCGTCGACCAATCGATCCTGACCGTCGAGACAACAACTGCATCGACGCCGCTGTTTCCCGCTGCAGGCCTCGCGGATCGCATCGAACCAACCCAGATCAACGGTGCCCGAGCCTGGATCGCCACACGCGCTGATCCCGATGGCGAATGGAACGCGCTGGTGTGGAGCCAGACACCCAATCGAATCGTGGCGGTCAGCGGTCAGGTCGGTCTCGACGAGGTGACACAACTCGCGCTTCGCCTGCGGGCTGTCGACGAAACCGCCTGGAAACTGGCACTTCCCGACGCGACCGCAGACTGACGAACGCAACCTCCGAGGGCAAGTGGCGACGTGATCGATCTCGACGGAAGATCAGATGACTTCGACGATGACCCCGTCGGAGTATCCGGCGAGTGCTCTGATGTCGGCGCTGTCACCGGTCAGAACGGTTCCGCCTGGCTCTGCGATCGCGACCACGAGCGCGTCTACAGCGGATCCAGCGCAGGCGCGCCTTCGAATCTCAGCAGCCCGACGTGCCGTCTTCGAGCTCACGGACGAATCGATGATGCACGTCTTCAAGAAGCGGTCGGTGTTCGCATCACGTCTGTCGTTTCCGTACAGAGACTCGATGAGCACCATGGTCGGAACGACCGGTGGCCAGAGTTCCTGGGTTCTGAGTGCTCGGATGAGCGTCACTGATGTCTTGGTTCGTGCGGCAAGGCGCGACAGGCCACCGCTGTCGAGCACGAGCACGTCAGCCCACTCGTTCGAGCGAGCGGTCGCGGATGCGTCGCGCGATCGCGTCAGCTGTTGATTGCGCTCGTTGGCTCGGTTCGCCCACGTCGGCGACGAGTTCGTCGAGATATCGGTCGGTCTCGTCGAGTGCGTCCTGGCGTTCGAGTTCGGCGCGAACGGCGATCTGCAGTAGTTCGGAGGCGGGAAGCCCTCGTCGCTTGAGTTCTTCATGGAGGTCGTCGGGCAGGTACACCTGAACTCTGGGCATACGCCTAACTATACACACCTCAGACCGGCGGGCCTTGGCCGAGGCGGTCGTAGGCGGCGCTGACGGGGGAGTGTTCGGCCATTGCCTCCCACATCGACTCGATCCACCACGTGGCTCCGGCGTCGGCGTACGCCGCGGGCGAATGCTCCGACATCGAACCCTCCACGATGATGTCGACGGCGTCGCCCGGTCGTTGAGCATCGAGTTTCGACCGGAGGTCGGCCACCTCGTCGAGATGCGGTTGGCGCGCTCCGCCTTCACCGTCGAGCACCTGGGGAATCACGCCGTCCCACTTCGTCGCACGGGCCATCGACTTCGGGTGACCGAGCGCACCGACACACCAGATCGGCACTCGCGGCTGCTGCACCGTGTGGCCGATGGTCGGGAACTCGGTTGGTGCGATCGTGTAGTGGGCGCCCTCGTAGGTGAACGGCTGGCCGCCCCACAACCCGCACACGATGTCGAGCGACTCGTCCATCAGTTCGGCTCGCGTGCGGCGGTCGCACTCTTCGCCGAACGCGTCGAACCCGGAATCGATCGCACCGAGGCCGACCGACAGCGTCACCCGTCCGGCTGAGATCCGATCGACGGTGGCCACCTGGCTGGCGAGTTCCCACGGGCGTCGACGTGACGGTGGGGTGAGCAACGTGCCGAGTCGGATCTTCGACGTGCGTACCGCAGCGAGGCCGAGCGAGATCCAGGCGTCGACGCCCCACACGGGCTCCCAGACGAACAGGCCGTCCCATCCGGCCTGTTCGGCCGCGGCCGCGAGATCGCCGACATCCTCGGCGTCACCCCACGGGACCACGAACCCGAACTTCATGTCATCGACCGTAGACCCTCCCGGGAACTCGTGCACGCGGTTCGTGATGGAGACAGCGTTGGCGACTCCGCCTACAGTCACGCCATGACCAGCGCATCATCGATCGTCGATGCCGCACGCGACCTCGCCGATCTGATCGAGGCGAACGCCGACGACGGTGAGCGGATCCGTCGGCTGCCGCTCACCACCGTTAAAGCGCTCAACGACGCCCAGCTGCTGCGGATGTGTGTGCCCGAGGCCTACGGCGGGCCCGAGGTCGATCCGGTCTCCGTGGTGAAGGCAATCGAGGCGGTCGCCCACAGCGACGGCGCCGCCGGATGGTGCACGATGATCGCGTCGACCACGTCGTCGATGGCGTCGATGCTGCCCGAGGCGGCGGCGCGAGAGATCTATGGCGATTCGTCGTCGATCACCGGTGGCGTCTTCGCTCCGAACGGCAAAGGCGTCGCGACATCGCACGGCGGTGTCGACGGCTTCTCTGTCAGCGGACGATGGGCGTGGGGGAGTGGTACGCAGCACTGTCGATGGGTGCTCGGTGGCGCCCTGTGCGACGACGGCACGTTCCGGTTGTGCTGGTTCCCGCAGTCCGAGGTCACCTTTCACGACACGTGGTACACGACCGGGATGCGCGGGTCCGGCTCGCTCGATTACTCGGTGACCGACGTGTTCGTCCCGTCGGAGCGCACCATCCAACCAGCGGTCACCCGCCCGGTGGTGCGCACGCCGTTGTCGCAGTTCCCGAACTTCACGCTGCTTGCCGCAGGGGTGTCGGCGGTGGGGCTCGGTGTCGCCCGACGGGCACTCGTCGAACTCGTCGAACTCGCGCAGGGCAAGAAGCCGCAGTACTCGTCGAAGACGCTCGCGCAGAGCGGGTTCACCCAGATCGAGTTGGCTCGTGCCGAAGGCAAGCTGCGCGCCGCCCGGGCGTTCCTGCTCGATGAACTGCAGTCGGCGTGGCACGCCGCGGTGGCGGGCCACGAAGTCACCGTCGAGGCTCGCACCGGCATCCGGTTGGCCGCCACCCATGCGGCAAGCGTGGCCGCGGAAGTCGCCGATACGGCGTTCACGCTCGCCGGCGGCACCGCGGTGTACGACACCAGCCTGCTCGGGCGGTGCCTGCGCGATTCGCACGTCGTCACCCAACACATCCAGACCGCCCCGAAGCTCAACGAGACGATCGGCAAGCTGCTGCTCGGACTCGACGTCGACACCTCGATGTTCTGATCGGATGTGCTGATGGACACGATCCGAACCGAACGCGACGGCGATCTCCTGATCGTCACGATCGACCATCCGACCTCGACGATGAACGCCGTCGACGAGCAACTCCACCACGATCTGTGGGAACTGTTCCGGGACCTCGCCGCCGAGCGCGACGCCCGGGCGATCGTGCTCACCGGATCAGGGCGGGCCTTCTCGGCGGGCGGCGACATGTCGTGGTTCCCGCAATTGCGCAGCCCCGATCGTCTCCACGCCTTGCGACGCGAGGGCAAGCAGCTGATCTGGAACCTGCTCGACGTCGAGGTGCCGATCGTGTGCGCGCTCAACGGTCCGGCGGTAGGGCTCGGCGCGTCGGTGGCGCTGCTGTGCGACGTGATCGTCATGGCCGACACGGCATCGATCATCGACCCGCACGTACAGGTCGGGCTGGTCGCCGGCGACGGCGGCGCGGCCATCTGGCCGCTACTCGTCGGGCCACTCGCCGCCAAGCGCCACCTGATGCTGGGCGACCCGCTCGGCGCCGACGAGGCGTTGCGCCTCGGAGTGGCCTCGGAGGTGTGCGCAACCGAGGATGTTCCTGCTGTTGCCCGACGCTGGGCCCAGCGGCTTGCGGCGCAACCACCGCTCGCCGTGCAGGGCACGAAGGTCGCCGTCAACGCGCAGATCAAGCAGGCGCTGCTGACCAGCTTCGACCTGTCGATGGCGCTCGAGATGAGCTGCTTCCATTCCGCCGATCACGTCGAGGCGGTCAGCGCCTTCGTCGACAAACGCACACCGAGGTTCGAGGGACGATGAACGACACCGCCACCACCCCCAGCAAGGAGCCGACGATCGATGCGATCGAGGCGCTGATGACCACACGAGCGATCCGGCGGTTCACCGATGCGCCGGTCACCGATGCCGAGATCGCGACCTGCCTGCGCGCGGCGCAGCAGGCGCCGAGCGGTGGCAACGTGCAGCCGCAGCAGTACGTCGTGGTCACAGACCCCGATCGCAAGGCCGAGATCGCAACCTGGTACCGCCAGTCGTTCGACCGATACGAGAAGTCGCTGCCGGATGCGTCGGCGTTCCGCGACGAAGCTGCGGCGGAGTCGTGGCGCAAGACCCGCGCAGCGAGTCGCCATCTGGCCGACCACGTGCAGGACGCTCCGGCGATCGTGTTCTTCCTCCAGCCGATCATCCCGTGGACGCCATCCGACGACGAGGGCCCGATGGACATCGGACGCCTCGACGCCAGCGTGTACCCGGCGGTCCAGAACTTCTGTGTGGCAGCGCGGGCGCTCGGCATCGGCACGTCGCTCACCACGGTCATCCGCATCCACGCCACCGAGACGCTCGAAGCGCTCGGCGTGCCGGCGAACGACGACGGCAGCCCTCGCTTCGAGATCGCCGCCTGTATCCCGATCGGCCGGCCCGCCGGCAACTTCGGCGTGGCGCCCCGCAAGCCGGCCAGCGCCGTCACCCACTGGAACACCTTCGGCGACCGTCGCCGCGACTGATCCCGGCTCCCGGCTCCCGGCGCCCGGGTCGGACGCGGCGAGCGTCGTCTGCGACGATGGCGCCATGACCGCCATCGAGTCCGATCGTCTCACCGTCGACCTGCTGGATCCGTACCTCTATCAGCGCAACCCGCATGACGTGTGGGCGTGGATGCGGGCCAACGAACCGGTGTACCGCGACGAACGGAACGGGCTCTGGGCCGTCACCCGCCACGCCGACCTGATGGACGTCGAGCGACGATCGACCGTGTTCCTCTCGGGCCAGGGCTACCGGGCGCTGTGGTCGCCCGACGAGATCAACATGATCGCCCAGGACGATCCGCGTCACCGCCAGCAGCGCATGCTCGTGCAACCCAAACTCACCGGGAGATCGGTCGCTCAGCGGCAAGCGGAGATCGCTGCGCTGGCGACCGAATTGATCGACGATGCCCTCGCGGCGGGCGACGAGATGGATGTGATCGAGGCGTTGGCCGGACAGCTCCCGGCACGGTTCACCGCCCGCCTCCTCGGGTTTCCCGAGGAGATGTGGCCGCAGATCAAGTCCTGGTCCGAGCGGCTGATGCTCACCGACGACCGCGATCGCAGCGGTGAGTCGTTTCGTGATTTCTTCGCCGCGAACATGGAGTTCGTCGGGGTGCTCGGCGAGATCGCTCCGCAGAAAATGGCCGAACCCGGCGACGATCTCATCAGCACCTGGCTGCATTCCACGATCGACGGTCAACCCCTTCCACCGGCTGCGATCGTGCACGAGGTCGGGTTGTTCATCGCCGGTGGCGCCGAGACCACCCGCACCGCGATCAGCCACGGACTCCACGCCTTCGCCCAGCACCCCGAGCAGTGGGACGCCATCGGGAACGATCCCGACCTCGTGCCGGGCGCTGTCGAGGAAGTGCTGCGTTGGGTGACCCCGCTCAACAACTTCTTCCGGCGAGCTGCCAGTGACGACCACATCGGCGATCAGCCCGTCCAACGCGGCGACCGGGTCATCCTGCTGTACCCGTCGGCCAATCACGACGAGTCGGTCTTCGCCGATCCGTTCAGCTTCGACATCCGACGTAGCCCGAACCCGCATGTGGCCTTCGGTTTCGGCACGCATCTGTGCATCGGAACCCACGTCGCTCGGGCGTCGCTCGCCGCCGTGTTCGGTCAACTCAGCGCCCGGGTCACCGACCTGCGGGTGGTCGAGGAGCCGGTGGTCGAAGCGAACATCTTCGCTCGCGCCGTGAAGTCGTTCCGCCTCGGCTACACGCCGCGCTGAACTCGTCGTGCAGGGTGACCGTGCAGGGTGACCGTGCAGGGTGACCGAGGCCCCGTCGGCACCCACTACGTTCTGCGCCCATGGGGAACATCAACTGCCTTGCTGACATCATCCGCGTCCACGGGGTCGATCGGGCCGACGCTCCGGCGCTGATCCAGGACGAACGCACGCTCAGCTGGGCTGAACTCGCCGCCCGATCGGCGCAGGTCGCGCAGGGGCTCGCCGCCGCCGGTGTCGGGGAGCAGGACCGGGTGGCGTTCATCGACAAGAACGGCATCGAGCACTTCGAGGTGTTCTTCGGAGCAACGCTCCTGAACGCCGTGTGCGTCGACGTCAACTGGCGCCTCGCCCCGCCCGAAGTCGAGTACATCGTCAACGACGCCGACGCGAAGGTGCTCGTGATCGGACCCGACTTCGTCCCGATGGTCGACGCCATCCGCGACAACCTCACCACCGTCACGCGCATCCTCGTGATCGGCGGCCACGACGGCTACGAGTCGTACGACGGCTGGGTGGCGTCGTTCCCCGCCGACGATCCGGGCGCGTCGTCATCGAACGACGACGTCGCGTTCCAGCTCTACTCGTCGGGCACCACGGGTCGCCCGAAGGGCGTGATGCTCACGAACGACAACTTCTTCAGCCTGCTGCCGCTCGCGAAGGACATGTGGGAGTTGTCGGCGGACAGCGTGAACCTCATCGCCATGCCGCTTTTCCACATCGGAGGTGGCGGTTGGGCGATCGCGGGCATGTTCGAGGGCTGCACGTCGGTGATCTTCCGTGAGCTCGACCCGGAGGCGTTGATCCGCACGATCGAGCAACAGCGCATCACGCACGCTTTTCTCGTTCCGGCCGTGTTGGCGTTCGTGCTGATGGTGCCCGGCGTCGACGAGGCCGACTATTCGAGCTTGCAGATCGTCGTCTACGGCGCGTCGCCGATCAGCGAGGACGTGCTCGCGAAGTGCGTCGAGATGTTCAAGCCGTGCAAGTTCTGGCAGGCCTACGGCCTCACCGAGACGACGGGTGCGGTGGTCAACCTGGCACCGGAGGATCACGACACCACCGGACCCAACCGGCATCGCCTGCGTTCGTGCGGCTTGCCCGGCCCGGGCGTCGAGATCAGAATCGTCGGTGACGACGACCAGGAATCTGAGGTCGGCGATGTCGGCGAGATCTGGATCCGGTCCGGCCAGGTGATGAAGGGCTACTGGAAGCAACCAGAAGAGACCGAGAAGGCGATCACTCCCGACGGCTGGTTCAAGTCGGGCGATGCCGGCTACCTCGACACCGACGGCTACCTCTACATCCACGACCGGGTGAAGGACATGATCGTGTCCGGCGGCGAGAACGTGTATCCGGCCGAGGTCGAGAACGTGTTGATGGGCCATCCGGGGATCGTGGACGTCGCGGTGATCGGTGTGCCACACGAGAAGTGGGGCGAGACCGCCAAGGCGATTGTGGTGAAGGCACCCGACGCCGATGTGACCGAGGCCGACATCATCGCCTACGCCAAGGAGCGCCTGGCAACGTTCAAGTGCCCCACCAGCGTCGACTGGGCCGACATGTTGCCGCGCAACCCCAGCGGCAAGGTGTTGAAGAAGGATCTGCGCGAGCCGTTCTGGGAGGGCCGCGACCGGCGCGTCGGCTGATCGCCTGGCTGCTGCTGTCTCAGGCCATCAGTTGGCCCCGTTCGTCCAGTTCGAACAGACGCACCTTGTCATCGGCTGACACCGCTCGGCGGGCCTGGTCGATCAATGTGTGATCGTCGACTGTGATCGCGACGACGATCGCATCGGCGGCGTCCGGATCGATGAAGCTCTGCTGGTATGCCGCGCTCTGGCCGGTGCCGATCACGAAGCTCGATACCGCCGTCACGTAGAAACCGAAGATGGCACCGCCCACCGCCGCAGCGAAGGTCGCCGCCCCGCTCTCGGTGACGAACCACACGCCGAGCCCGATGATCAATGAGCAGACAGCAGCGCCAGGTATCCCTCCGAGGAGGGTTCGACGTGCCGCCTGGGAGGTGACGCCTTCAGGGTCGATCTGCTGCTTTGCTTCTCGCGACACCGCATGGCCGAGCACCAGCATCGTGGTGTCCGCATCGTTTCCACTCGTTCGTTCGAAGTCGAGCGCCACGACGCGGGCAGCTGCGAGGTCATCGGTGATCACCACCAGGTTGTGGCGGCCCAGCGTCGCGTCCGGGTTCGAGTTCGACACCTCGCTGAGATGCGGGGCGTGCCGATGAGCCCACGCCGTCAGCGTCACTGGTGTGCGACCGCCTGTGGTATCGGTGCGGTTGAGTTCGTTCATGTTCGTCCCTTCGATCGTCTGGGCTGCCCATACCCGGCGAGGGCGATCAGGAAACGTCCACCCCTCTTTCCGCGAGCACAACATCGTCGATTCTCGAAACGCTCCTACTGTCCGAACATGGCGTGGATGGTCCGGATCTCCGAAGTCGATGACACACCTGCGATTGTCCGACTGCTCGAACGTGCAGGCAGCGACTCGACTGCTCACGTCACACTCAGCGAACTCGTCGGCGACCTCGGGTCACCCTCGACCAATGTCGTCGTATGCGTCGGCGAAGCGGTCGTTGCGGTCCTCGTGGGTCGAGTCGAGGGTGACACCGGACGCATCGTCGCCATCGAGATCGCGCCGGAGTGGCGGAACCTCGGCGTCGGATCGGCATTGCTCGAACGCGCCGAGGCAGTGTTCTTGAAAGAAGGCTGTCGCCGGATCGTCGCTCTCCTCACCGAGAACCAGGTCGGTGCGACCGCCCTGGTCAACCGGGGCTTCCAGGTCACCCCCAACCTGGCGCTCTACGAGAAAGACGAACCACTGCGTCCCACTGCGTTCTCGATTCTCGAACGATGGAGCGGCGAACTGATCGCTCCATCACGCTGGGCGTCGTTCTCGGGCCTCACGATGCAGCGCGACATCGTCGAGCAACGTCTGTTGGCCCCGTTGATCGAATCGGAGTTGGCACTCCAGTTCGGAGTCCTCGCGCCGTCCGCGATGCTCTTGTTCGGCCCGCCCGGAACCGGCAAGACGTCGTTCGCCAAGGCGATTGCCGGACGACTGGGTTGGCCGTTCGTCGAGTTGCTGCCGTCGAAACTCGGTGCCAACGGAGCAGCGATGATGGCCGACGAACTCCACCGAGCCTTCGACGACCTGCTCGCTCTCGAGCATGTCGTGGTGTTCATCGACGAAGTCGACGACATCGCCAGCTCACGCGCCGCTCGACCGGAAACCCAAGCGGTGGTGAACGAACTGCTCAAAGCCATCGTGCGGGTGCGCGAATCGCCAGGTCGTCTGTTGGTGTGCGCCACCAACTCGATCGCTGCACTCGACCCTGCGGTCGTTCGCCCCGGCCGATTCGACCTCGTGATTCCCGTCGGTCCGCCAGATGCCGACACACGGCGCACGTTGCTCGGCGAGATGCTGAGAGCCATCCCGGCCTCGTCGGTCGAGCCCGACGCGATGGTGGAACACACCGACGGCTTGACTCCGGCCGACATTGCGAGCGCGATCCAACAGGCCGCCGCCGGTGTGTTCCGAACGGTCCGTCAGGGTGATGCGACCGCCACGATCACGAACGACGATCTCATCGCGGCACTCGATTCGATCGTGCCCACGATCTCCGAGACCGACCTCGCCAACTTCGCTGCTGAGGTCGAGCGGTACAGCCGACTCTGAGCTGGATTCGAGTTGACGCGCTCAGATGAGGGCGAGGATCGAACTGGTGGCGGTGTAGAACGCGATCACCACGAGGAACCCGATGAACCACTTCTGTAGGAAGCTCGGATTGTGGGTGCTGGCCAGGCGGCTGCCGATGAACACGCCGATCAGGCTCGCGATGGTGAACGGCACGACCGTGCCCCACTCGATCGATCCCCCGGGCAAGCGGGTGGCGAGCGCCACCGTCGAGTTCACCGCGATCACCAGCAGTGAGGTGCCGACCACCTCCGGCATCGTGAACCCAAGTGCGAGCACGAGCGCCGGCACGATCACGAACCCGCCTCCGACGCCGAAGAATCCCGTCAGCAAGCCGATGAACGATCCTGCCACCACGACCTTGACGGCGGTTGTTGCGTCGAGCCGAACTGCGATGGCTTCCGTGCGAACGTCGGTGGGAGCCCGGGTGGCCAGGCGTCGCCACATCGCGTAGGCGGCCACCAACATCAACACGGAGAAAGCGAGCAGCAGCACGTCGGCATCGACGGTTTCGTTCCAGGCGGAGCCCAACAACGATCCGCCGATACCGGCGATGGCGAACACGGTGCCAGCGGCGAGCCGCACCCGCCCGGCGCGCCAGTGGGGGATGATGCCGATCAACGCCGTGATGGTGACGAGCACGAGCGAGGTGGTGGTCGCTCCCTTCGGATCCTGGCCAGCGGCGTACACCAGCGCCGGCACGGCGAGGATCGAGCCGCCGCCACCGAGTGCGCCGAGCGACAATCCGATCAGGAACCCGAGTGGTGAAGCCAGCAACGCGCGCACTCAGTAGAAGATACCCCCAAGGGTATGGGATCGGCTTCAACCCCGAAATGGCGCGGATTCGTGGCGCTCAGCGCAACGATGGCGCAAGATTTCGGTTGGAATCGCGTTGTCGTCGGCCGACGAGCCGGGTGTCACACGGGTGTGTGGATCGATCGTTCGTTCGTGAAGCGGCGATAGCGTGGCTTGTCGTGCCCAACGACCAGACTCTCCTCGACGGCCCGCCGGGCGTCGATTCCGATGCCAGCGCGAACGACGCCAACGTGCGTCACCGCAGCGACATCCGCAACCTCGCCATCGTCGCCCACGTCGACCACGGCAAGACCACGCTCGTCGACGCGATGCTGCACCAATCCGGTGCGTTCCGCTCGAACGAAGAGGTCGCCGAGCGTGTCATGGACTCGGGTGATCTCGAACGCGAAAAGGGCATCACCATCCTCGCGAAGAACACCTCGCTCGTCTGGCACGACCTGCGCACCGACGAACACATCACGCTGAACATCGTCGACACCCCCGGCCACGCCGACTTCGGTGGCGAGGTCGAACGGGCACTCACCATGGTCGACGGCATCGTGCTGCTCGTAGATGCCGCCGAAGGTCCGCTGCCGCAGACCCGCTTCGTGCTGCGCAAGGCGCTGGCCCGCAACCTGCCCGTGATCCTCGTGATCAACAAGGTCGACCGCGCCGACGCCCGCACGCTCGAGGTCATCGACGAGGTCTACGAACTGTTCTTCGACCTCGACGCCAAGGAACATCAGGTCGAGTTCCCCATCGTGTACTGCTCGGGTCGCGAGGGCTGGGCCACGCTCGACCTCGACGAAGCGCACGGCATCATCGCCGGCACGATCGAGAAGAAGACGTTGCACGATTTCGTGGAGGTCCTGCTCGAGCACATTCCGGCGCCGACCTACCACGAGGGCGCACCGTTGCAGGCGTGGGTGACCAACCTCGACGCGTCGCCGTACCTCGGTCGCCTCGCACTGCTGCGCGTCATGGAAGGCGAGATCAAGAAGGGCCAGTCCGTTGCGTGGTGCAAGCGTGACGGCACCATCGCTCGGGCGAAGATCGCCGAGCTGTTCCTCACCGAACACCTCACCCGCGTCCCCGTCGACGGCGCCCGCCAGGGCGACCTCGTGGCCGTTGCCGGCATCGAAGAGATCTACATCGGCGAAACCCTCGCCGACCCGGAGAACCCGGTAGCGCTGCCGGTCATCACCGTCGACGAGCCGGCACTGTCGATGACGATCGGCATCAACACCTCGCCGCTCGCCGGGCGCGAGGGCAAGAAGCTCACCGCTCGCCTCGTCAAGAACCGCCTTGACGCCGAGCTGGTCGGCAACGTGTCGATCCGGGTGCTGCCGACCGAGCGCCCCGACGCCTGGGAGGTCCAGGCCCGTGGAGAGCTGCAGCTGGCGATCCTCGTCGAGCAGATGCGCCGCGAGGGCTTCGAGCTCAACGTCGGCAAGCCGCAGGTGTTGACCCACGAGGTCGACGGCAAGGTCCACGAGCCCGTCGAGCGCGTGACGATCGACGTGCCCAACGAGCACCTCGGCGCTGTCACCCAGCTGCTCGCCACCCGCAAGGGACGCATGCAGAACATGGGCGGGTCGGGCTGGGTCCGCCTCGACTACCTCGTGCCGGCTCGTGGGCTCATCGGCTTCCGCACCGAGTTCCTCACCGAGACACGCGGCACCGGCGTCATCAGTCACACCTTCGAGGGCTACGAGCCGTGGGCCGGCGAGATCCGCTCGCGCCAGTCCGGCGTTCTGGTCGCCGACCGCACCGGTCCGGCGACCACCTACGCCATGATGAACTTGCAGGATCGCGCCGCGATGATGGTCGGTCCTGGCGCCGAGGTGTACTGCGGCATGATCGTCGGCGAGAACTCTCGCGCCGGCGACATGGACGTCAACATCTGCCGTGAGAAGAAGATGACCAACGTGCGTGCATCATCCGCCGACGAGACCGTCAAGCTCACGCCGCACCGTGTGTTGTCGCTGGAAGGTGCGCTCGAGTTCATCGCCGACGACGAGTCCGTCGAGGTCACCCCGCAGAACATCCGCCTACGCAAAGCCGACCTCGACCCCACCAACCGCGCCCGCGAAGCGAAGCGTCGCAGCCAATCCGCCTGAATCTCGATTGGGGTCAGACCCCAATCGAGATTCACGGGCCGGTGGCGTAGGCGGCGTCGGGTTCGTGGAGGTCGATCGACTCGTTGTCGTGCGCGTGGAGGTCGGATACGTCCCACGAGAGCACACCGATTCGGCAACGCTCCCAGCGATTGCCACTGACCTGACAGTCTGACGCCCCCCATTCGACGATGCAGCCGCTGTCGCCGTCGCACACGGCGTTGCCGTCGACGACCGCTTGGGTTCCGCCGTCGATGTCGATGCCGCGCATGGTGTGGTCGATGAAGTTGCCGTACACGTGGGCGCCCTCGGTCTGCTCCAGGTGGATGCCCCACCACCGCCCGGCGATGTTGTTGCCCCGCACGATCGTTCCGGTCGTATCGCTCGCCCGGATCCCGCACAGATGATCGCGGAACTCGCACGAATCGACCTCGTGCCCGCTGCCGCCGATCAGGTGCACCCCGACGTCCCATCGCATCCCGGCGAACTGGCTTCGCGACACGGTGAGTCGGTCGGCCCCGTCGGCGACAACACCTGACGCGACCGTTGCCCGGATCACCACGTCATCGGCACGCACCATGACATGGCCGTCGACGCGGCATCCGAGCAGGGTGGCATAGGGGCCCTCGACCTCCACGACGGGGTATGGGAACCAGGCCACGCGAGTGGGCCCACCGCTGGCTCGGAGGTGTTCGAGTCGGGCATTTCGCGCCAGTACGACGGCAGTGGCACCGCCACCGTCGATCACCGTGCGCGAGGCGCCGAGGCCGCGCACGATCACCCCGGCAGGCACCGTGACCGGGCCCGTGTAGGTACCGTCGCCGAGTTGCACGATGTCGCCGGGGCGGGCGCCGCTGACCAGTGGAGCGAGGGCGATCGGCTGGCGAGGCTGCGGCTCGAACAGCTCGACGGGCTGCTCGACCGGGGCGAGCGTGACCTCGTACACATGAATGTCGTCGATGCGCCCGGCGCGCGCTCGGCGTTCGAGCACCGACCGTCCGACGTCGACGTGCAGGCCCTCGTCGTGTTGTCGGAAGCCGATCGGGACGCCGCCTCGTTCCACCGCCGTCACCCGGTAGCGGTCGGGGGTGATCGCGGCGAAGCGGCCCCGGCCGGTGAGATCGACAGCGTGCACCTGATCGTCGAGTCGGAGGTATCGGACGCCGTCGTCGCCCCAGATGTCCCACGGCGTCGACTCGTCGATCAGCCGCTGATGCACGCGGATCCACCGCCCTGCTGCTTCGAGCGGAACCCGCTGCAGTTCAGGGATGGTGCCGTCTGCGGCCGGGCCGATGTTCAACAGCAGATGCCCGCCCTTTGCGACGACGTCGGTGAGCAGCGCCACGATGTCGAAGCCCGACAGATGGTGTTCGGCGCGTTCGGCGCGGTTGTGGCAGAAGCTCGCACCGATGCCCCGGCACAGCTCCCACGGCCCATCGACGATCTCGTCGGGTGCCTCGTACTCGAACGTACGCACCAGCTCGGGGCTTCCGACCGGCACGTCTCCATCGGCCGCCCACCAACGGTCGTTGACCACCACGTCGGGATCGATCGCCCAGATCCGGTCGAGGAGTTCAGGTGTGCGCCAGAGATCGGGGCCGTGACCCCAGTGTCCGTCACCCCACAGCACGCTCGACCCGTATCGCTCGACCAGGTCGATCACGTGTGGGTGGAGCACTTCGCTGACATAGGACGGATCGGGGAAGCGCGCGTCGCCCCAGTCGAGCAGCGAGTAGTAGGTCCCGAACACGATGTCGTTGCGCTCGCAGGCGGCAGCGAACTCTGCCAACACGTTGCGACGTGGTCCGCCGTGCAACATCGTCCGGTCGGTGTTCGGAGCGTCCCACCACGACCAGCCGTCATGGTGTTTGGCGACGAACACGCTGTAGCCCGCGCCTGCGTCGGACACGAGTTGTGCCCAGGCCTCCGCGTCGAAGCGGTCGTAGGTGAGCAGTGGGAGGAAATCGTCGAAGCGCTCGATGTGCCCCCACCGGTCACGATGGTGAGCCAGCACCTCGACCATCGGCTGCGGGTGGAGGAGCACGTCGGCGACGTCCTCGCCGAGGTGGCTGCGATACCAGTCGGAGTACTCGCCGATCGGCGACCACGCGGGCACCGTCGCCAGGTTCGAGTGGACGAAGATGCCGAAGCGCCGCTGGTTCCACCACGTCGGCATGCTCATCGGGTCACAGTGTCGCGCGTCGCGGGGCCCCAGGCGAACCCCGCAGCGGGGAACGGGCCCGGAGGCCACTGGAGGAAGTAGGTGACGATGATCGATGCCGTCATGTCGGTTGGTGGCTGGTCGTGGCGGCATACTGCGACGATGTTCTCGTCGGCTCCGCTTCAACCGATCGTGGAATCTGGCCGCGTCGACGACGAACTCGCCGAGAAGTTGATCGCTCTCGAGGCTGAGCTGCTGCGCCTGCAGCCGGTCGTCGTGGCCTTCAGCGGTGGCGCCGACTCGGCGTTCCTCGCTGCGGCGGCCACGAGGGTGCTCGGCGCGGCTCGGGTTCACGCCGTCACGGCGGTATCGCCGTCGCTGGCCGGCGACGAGGAAGCCGACTGCCGGCTACTCGCCGAGGAGTGGGGCTTGCAGTGGACGCCGGTGGTGACCTCGGAGATGGAACGCGCGGCGTACAGGTTGAACGACACCGACCGCTGTTACCACTGCAAGGCCGAGCTGATGGATGTTGTCGGCCCGATCGCCGCTCTCGGGGGTTCCACCGTGGTGCTCGGGGTGAATCTCGACGACCTCGGTGACCACCGACCCGGCCAACGAGCCGCCAGCGAGGCAGGCGCCGAGTTCCCGTTGGTGAATGCAGGGTTCACCAAGGCCGACGTCCGTGCAGCGTCCATGGCAATGGGGTTGCGTACGTGGGACAAGCCGGCGGCAGCATGCCTCGCGAGCCGCATTCCGTATGGCACCGAAGTGTCCGTCGAGATCCTCGGACGTGTCGATCGGGCCGAGTCAGCGCTGCACCGGCTCGGCTTCGCCCAGGTACGGGTCCGTCACTACGACGATACTGCCCGCATCGAGGTCGATCTCGACGATCTCGTCAAGGTGATCGCCGCCCGCGACGCAATCGTGTCGGCGGTGCGTGGCGCCGGATACCGCTACGTCACCGTCGACCTCGAGGGCTTCCGGTCCGGCAACCTCAACGGCTGACCGGCGCCGTGTTGCACGCGTCCGACTGCAGCCGCCAGCACAGTGGCACGTATCGTTCGGCGCCATGAAGCTGTCGATGATGATCAACTACTCGGGTGACTTCCACGCAGACGTGGAGAAGGTCATCGAACTGGAGAAGGCCGGCCTCGATGTCGTGTGGGTCCCCGAGGCCTACAGCTTCGATGCCGTCTCGCAGATGGGATACCTGGCCGCCAAGACCTCGACGATCGAGATCGGCTCCGCCATTCTCAACGTGTTCTCCCGCACCGCCACCTGCATGGCGCAAACCGCTGCCGGCCTCGACATGGTGTCTGGCGGACGATTCATCCTCGGCCTCGGAGCCTCGGGTCCGCAGGTGATCGAAGGCTTCCACGGCGTGCCGTACGAGAAGCCGATGCCTCGCATCCGCGACTACATCAACGTGTGTCGCATGACGATGAAGCGCGAGAAGGTCGTCTACGACGGCCCGACCGTGAAAGTGCCCCTGCCGGCTGGTGAAGGCACTGGGCTCGGCAAGCCGCTCAAGCTCATCAACCATCCCGTACGCGACACCGTCCCGATCTTCTGGGCGAGCCTGATGGGCCAGTCGGTGAAAGCCACGGCGCAGCTCGCCGACGGTTGGATCCCGATCTTCTTCGATCCCGAGAAGTTCCACACCGTGTGGGGCGACGACCTCAAGGCCGGCCAAGCGGTGCGAGACCCCAGCCTCGGAACGTTGCAGATCTCCGCCGGCGGCATGGTCGCGATCGGTGACGAACTCACCGGTGACGCCCAGAGACGGATCCTCGACTACTCGCGCCCGAACGTGGCGCTGTACGTCGGTGGCATGGGAGCGCGCGACAAGAACTTCTACAACACGATCTGCCAGAAGTACGGCTACGTGAGCGAAGCTGCCGAGATCCAGGACCTGTACCTCGACGGCAAGAAGGAAGAAGCCGCAGCGGCGGTCCCGGCGGAGATGTTGGAAAAGACCAACCTGGTGGGCCCCACCGGTTACATCAAGGAACGTCTGGCCGCCTACAAGGAGGCCGGTGTCACGCATCTGTCGGTGAGCCCGGTCGGCGCCGACCCGGTCAAGACGATCGAACAGCTCCGCGATCTGCTCTGACGCTCAGACCACGACGCTCAGACCACGACGCTCAGACCACGACGCTCAGACCACGACGCTCAGACCACGACGCTCAGACCATGCCGCGCAGCCACCACAGGCTGAGCGCCCAGGCCAGGCCGAGGCAGAAGAACGCTGCGAGGGCCCACCGCCAGGTCAGTTCGGTGATGATCTCGATCGGGTCGCCGATCGTCTCGCCGAGCGACTCGGCGATCTGGTCGTACGCGCTGGCCAGTTCGTCACCGGTCTGCGCCTCGAACGCCTGGCCGCCGGTGGTCTCGGCCACGAGTTCGAGGTCGGCGGGGCGTACCGGGACGGACACGAGGTCGCCGGTCTCCGGGTCTTGGATGGTGCCGCCGTCGGTGCCGAACGCGATCGTGTACACGGGGATGCCGGCGTATGCGGCTTCCGCTGCGCCGTCGGACGTGAGGCGACCGATCGTGGTCTCGCCGTCGCTCAGCAGCACGATCACGCCGGGCGGCAGGTCTGAATCGTCGTTGGGGTCGGCGGCGTTGACGAGCAGCTTGGTGCCCGCCGAGAGCGCGTCGCCGATCGCTGTCGATTCCGCCAACTCGAGATTGTCGATACCGCGCAGCATCGTCGCCCGATCGAGGGTGGGATCGACATCGACGCTGACCGAGCCGGAAAACCCGATCAGACCCACTTCGACGGCGGGGTCGACGAGATCCACGAAGTTGCGGGCCGCTTCTTGGGCGGCTTCGAAGCGCCGCGGTGCGACGTCGTCGGCCATCATCGACAACGACACGTCGAACAGGACCAGGATGCGCCCCTCGGTGGTGGTGTTCTCGGTGGTGCGTTCGACCGGCCGAGCAACGGCGACCACGGCGAAGGCGAGCCCGAGCAGTTGTAGGCCTGCGACCACATGGCGACGCCACCGCGGGCGCTTCGGGGCCACTTTGTCGAGCAGGTCGACCTGCGTGAAGCGCACCGTGGCCGCCTTGCGCCAGCGCAACACCACCACGTACATCACGGCGAGGCCGGCAACGAGCAGCAGGAGCCAGAGCCAACCCGGTGCGAGGAAGTCGGTACTCATCGGCGGATCCCGTCGCCGCGAACCGCCTGCACCCGGCGCCGTCGCGTGTGCTTTACGATGGTGCCGAGCCAGTCGCCGTCGGTCGACAGTTCGATCACGTCGGCGCGTGACCGCCCGAGTGCGTCGGCTCGCCGGTCGCGCTCTTCCTGAGCTGCGGCGGCGAATCGCTCCTGCACCTGGGCGGTGACTCGGATCTCGCGTGTGGCGCCGGTGGACGGGTCGACCAGCTCGACGAGTCCGATCGGAGGTATGTCGTGCTCGCGTGGATCGTGCACGGTGATCGCGAGGAGGTCGTGGCGCAGGCTGAGCCGGGCCAGCGAGGGCTGCCACTCGGCGCCGCGGAAGTCGCTGATCACGGCAACGAACCCTCGCCGGTTGGCGATGGCGCCGACTCGGTCGATGGCGCCGGCGAGATCGGCGTGGCCGAGGCCCTCCGACTGCGGTGGCGCGCTCAGCAGCGACAGCACGGCGCGCACCTGATTCGAGCCCGAGCGCGGCGGCACGACGTGGATCGACGGTCCGGCCACCAGCACCGCGCCGAGCCGATTCTGATTGCGAGCGGTGAGGAACCCGATGCATGCCGCCGCGGCGGTGGCAACGTGGGACTTGTCGTTGGCGACGGTGCCGAACTGCATCGTTGCCGACACGTCGACGACCAGCCAGGCGGTGAGGTCGCGGTCGGCGATCTGCTCGCGCACGTGGGTCTCGCGGGTTCTGGCCGTGATGTTCCAGTCGATGCGGCGCACGTCGTCGCCGGGTTGATAGAGCCGCGATTCTCCGGGCTCGGAACCGTGGCCCGGTGTGAGGCCCTGGTAGTGCCCGTGGAGCACGCCGTCGAGACGGCCCTTGATGGTGAGTTCCAGCGTGCGCAGCAGTTCCGCGACCGTTTCGGTCGGAGGGCCGGCGGCCCATCCGCCACTGGTTCCTGCGGTCGACGCCCACAGGTTGGCGGAGCCAGTGGCCGTTGCAGCAGCCGACGGCGACACGCTCGCCGGACCCAGTGTCGCCACTGTCAGTTCCTCGGGGCGCCGATGCCGAATGCGTCGTTCGGCTTCGGCGACACCCAGGTGGCCGGCACCGTTGCCAGGATTCGTTGCACGACGTGATCGGTGGTGATGTCGCGGGCGAGTGCGTCGTAGGTGAGCAGCAACCGGTGGCGCAAGATCTCGGGGGCGAGGTCGAACACGTCCTGCGGGGTGGTGTACGAGCGACCGCGCATCAGCGCCAGCGCCCGGGCACCGCGCACCAGGTTGAGCGAAGCACGAGGGCTGGCGCCGAGGCCGATCACGGTCGAGAGATCGCTCAGGCCGAAGCGGGCCGGGTTGCGGGTGCACTGGACGAGATCGACGGCGTATTGCGACACCGAGCGGTCGACGAACACCGTGTCGGCACGCTGCTGGAGCGAGATCAACTCGTCGAGCGAGATCACCTGGCTCGGAATCGGTGGGCTGATGCTCATCCGGTCGATGATCGTGAGTTCCTCGTCGGGGGTGGGGTAGTCCAGGACGATCTTCATCATGAAGCGGTCGCGCTGGGCGTCGGGGAGTTGATAGACGCCCTCTGATTCGATCGGGTTCTGGGTGGCGACCACGAAGAACGGGTTCGGCACCTGGTGGGTGATGCCACCGATGGTGACCTGCTGCTCGGCCATCACTTCGAGCAGGGCGGACTGCACCTTGGCGGGCGCCCGGTTGATCTCGTCGGTGAGGAGGAAGTTCACGAACACGGGGCCGAACTCGACGTCGAAGGTCTCGCTGCTGCCGCGATAGATGCGCGTGCCGGTGATGTCCGACGGCAGCAGGTCGGGCGTGAACTGGATGCGGGCGAACGTGCCACCCACGACATCGGCGAGGGTCTCGGCAGCGAGCGTCTTGGCGAGTCCGGGCACCGATTCGAGTAGACAGTGGCCGCGGCAGAGCACACCGACGATCAGGCGTTCCAAGAGGCGGGTCTGGCCCACCATCACCTTGCGGAGCTCGAAGAAGATCTTCTCGAACGTCTCGGCCGTCTGGCGCTCGTCGCTTGAAGTCGCTGGGATGGTCGATGCGGTCGCAGGCACGCCGGTCTGATCGATGGGCTGATCGCTGTCGGTCATTGCCGGACGACGGTAGCGGCGCGGAGGCATTCGACGGGTGCGGCGAGACATCTCTCACCGACTTCTCGTATTCTGGCCAAGTGTTCGAACCTTCCGACGCCGAGGAACGTGCCGCCGCCCGACGATTGTCGATGATCGAAGCCGGTCGTCGCAAAGGCGGGTTACTGGGGGCTGCTGCCGCCGGAGCGATGATCGGCCTGCGAGACGTCTACGAGGGCCCGCCGAAGGAGGACGACATCGTGATCGTCTCCGAAGCACCCGGCGACCCCGAGGACATCGACGTCGACGGCATCAGCGGCCGTGTCGCCGACGTCGATTTCTGGGCGCCCCCGCCCCACGACCCCCGCGCCTGACCCGCGCGGCGCGGGAAACCTCCGCGGATCCCGTCGGTCCGTCGGCCTACGTTCGAGGCGTGCATCTCGCTGATCGGCTTCGTCTCCGGGCCCCGTACACGGCGCGGCCCTACCGCGGGCCGAGCGACCATCCGGCCATCGTCGAGGTGCTTGCGGCCCACCGTGCAGCCAACGGCGACACCGAGCTGCCGAGCCTCGCCCAGGTCGACCTCACCTACGCCAACCTCCACGACTGCGACCCCGATCTCGACATCGCGCTCATCGAGGCGAACGACCAGGTGATCGCCTACACGCGGGCGAGCTTCGACGACCTCGGCAGCGGGATCCGCGACTGCGTCGTATTCGCACCGACAGTGCCCGGACATGTCAGCCTCGCGCTCTGGACGGCGATCGTCGACGCGAACGAAGCTCGCTTGGCGTCGTGGGCAAGTAATGTGCGTCGAGCCCGGTATCGGGCCTTTGCGGTGCACCCGGGTCCGTGCCAGGCACCCATCGGCGAGGCGACGTGGCTCGAGGGTCGCGGCTACACCGCCACCGAGTGGGGCGCTGCACTGGTGCGTCCGCATCTCGATGACATCGCCCAGCGGTCATTGCCCGACGGCGTCGAGTTGCGCGAGGTGCAACCCGAGCAGCTCCGCACGATCTTCGAGGCGGACTGGGAGGCGTTCCGTGACGAGTGGGACCTCCGCGAGCAGGTCGACGCCGACTGGAACGAGTTCATTGACCACCCGTATCAGGACATCCCGCTGTGGAAGGTGGCGTGGGCGGGCGACACCGTCGTGGGACAGGTCAAGACCTACATCAACACCGACGAGAACGAGGCCAGCGGGATCCGGCGGGGCTACACCGAGTTCATCTCCACGCACCGGGACTGGCGCAACCGCGGCATCGCCGGCACGTTGCTCGCGTGGAGCCTGCAGGAATTGAGCGACCGGGGTACGACCGAAGCTGCACTCGGCGTCGACACCAACAACCCGGGTGGTGCATTCCAGCTCTACACATCGATCGGCTTCGAGCTGGTCGCCTACGAGGCCGTGTACACCAAGCCGATCGAGTGATCAGCTGGCGTAAGCGCCCGGCTGGGCGAGGAAGTGGCGATGCCAGCGGCTGGGTGTGACCACCAGGGCGCGGGGTTCGTCCTCGAACATCCATCGCGCGAAGTTCCGTCGACCCCACTCGCCACTCGACGCCACGACGCGAACTGCGCCTCGCGCACCCCACGAGGTGTTGAGCACCGACCCGAGCACCCGCGACATCCGGTGGTCGGCGAACAGGTGGTGGGCGACTTCGGCGCGATAGATGGCAGCAGCGTCGTCGGGCTGGAGCGCTCCGGCGGCGATGATCGCCTCGGCGGCCAAGCGACCGGTGAGCAACGCCTGGCCGATGCCCTCGCCGGTCATCACGTCGGTGGCCATCGCGGCGTCGCCGGTGAAGAGCACGCGTCCGGCGGCCAGTGTCGCCTGGTCGACGCGGGCGGGGATCGGCCAGGCGGTGTGGCGGTCCTCGACCTCGAAACCATCGCCGAGTGCGTCGACGATGTGGGGACGTGTCAGCAGTTCGGCCCAGAGCTGCTTCATGTCCTGGATGCGGCGGTTGCCGTCGCGCAGCACACCGAAGCCGATGTTGACGCGACCACCCGGCAGTGGGAACGACCACGCGTAGCCGGGAACGAGGTCGGGTTCGAACCACACGTGGAGCTGTTGTGATGCCGGGCCGGTGACGTTGCGTGCGTACTGACGGAAGCCGTGCCACTCGCCGAGGTAGCCGCCTTCGTTCGCTCCGATGGACTTACGCACCGGACTCCACATGCCATCCGCCGCGATGACGTAGCGGGCGTCGATCGTGAGGCCGTCGGCGATCACGGTGACGTGGTCGTCGTGCTCGTCGAGGCGTTCGAAGCCGTGCCCGTCGCGGATGTCGGCGCCGGCATCGCGAGCGAGCTGCACCAACGCGTCATCGAGTTGGAGGCGTGGCGCTACTGCCGCGTACGTCCCGGTCGTGGGGAGGGGGACGAACACTTCCCGACCGCTCGGCGAACGGAAGGCAGCACCGCCGACGACGAACCAATCCGGAATCGTGTCGCGGTCGAGGCCGAGGTGTTCGAGTTCGCGCAAGCCAAGGGTCGTGAGGCCGTCACCGCAGCACTTGTCGCGGGGGAACACGGCCTTGTCGATGGCGACCACCGTTCGGCCGGCTCGGCGCAGCTCGATCGCTGCTGCACTTCCTGCAGGTCCGAGCCCGACGATCACGACATCGGCGGTGAGGTGTTCGCGCAGCGGCGTCGAGGTCGGAGCATTCACGCCAGCGAGGTTACGGGGGACGGCTGTGGGCTGCATTGGTCAGCTCAGGTGGACGCCGAGTCGGACGGCCCGCTTGGTTGGCCCGGGATCGGTTCGCTGCAATCGGGTGGCGTGCACCCGGCTGCGCCATGCGCCGAGCAAGGCATACCCTCGGTCCCCGGGGCATGCGGTGTAGGTCACATCACGATGGCCGGAAATCGTTGAGGTCGTGACGGTGGTGCCGGCACGGAACTTGTCCGATCCCCGAGACACGAAGGTGCTGGTTGCAGCAGGTTCGGTGTCGACGTCGTAGCGGTCTGCGAGGTAGGTCAAGGTGCGCATCAACGTCTCCTGTGCCGCCGGTGTCGGCGGCTGCAGCTGGAAGTCGCCGATCATGCACACGAGTTGCGCGTAGCCCTGGTTGCCTCCTGTTGCGTCGGCGACCACCGGTCCGGCGAGCGAGCCTGCGCGGGTCTCCCAGACCGAGCCGTCGGGGCCGATCATGAAGTGGTAGCAGATGTCGGGCCAGCGCTTCTGCGGACCGGTCTGGAACGCGTAGGTCTGGCGGATGATCGCCCGGGGATCAGGCACGTTGTTACTCGACGCAGTGTGGTGGACGAGCAAGAACTTCACCGTTTCGGGAGCGATCGGGCCCTTGGGAGGAAGATCGGCGCCCCACTCGCTGCGCGGGTGGATCCGCAGCCCCGAGGCCACCTCGACCGTGGTGAGCGACGCCGCCGGTGGCAGCTGCGCTAACGCCTCACCGCTGGTCCCAGCGCCTCGGCCGCAGGCGGCCAGCCCGAGCGTTGCGGCGGCCCCGGTCGCTCTCGTGAGCGCTCCACCGAGGAGTTCGCGCCTCGTCCGCTGGCAGTCGCACACGGGACCGACTCTACGATGCCGGACGAGTCGGCGCCTGAGGTCCGGCGCAACCGAGAACGGAAAGGGACTGTCGATGAGTGGTCTGTGTGAAGGTCGAGTTGCCATTGTCACCGGAGCCGGGCGGGGGATCGGGCGCGAGCACGCCCTGAGCCTCGCTCGCCAGGGAGCGAAGGTCGTCGTCAACGACCTCGGCGGCAACGTCGACGGCAGTGGCGGCGACATCTCACCGGCCCAGCAGGTCGTCGACGAGATCATCGAGATGGGCGGCGAGGCTGTTGCGAACGGTGACAACGTCGCCGACTGGGAGGGCGCGCAGCGAATGATCAACACCGCCATCGAGACCTACGGCGACCTCCACGCGCTCGTCAACAACGCCGGCATCCTGCGCGACCGGGTGCTCGCGAACATGACCGAGGAGGAATGGGACTCGGTCATCGACGTGCACCTCAAGGGCACCTTCGCCCCGTCGAGGTGGGCGGTTGCCTACTGGCGTGAGCGAGCCAAGGCCGGTGAGCCGGTGAGCGGGCGGATCGTGAACACCACCTCGGTGTCGGGTATCTACGGCAATCCGGGGCAGGCCAACTACGGCGCCGCGAAAGCAGGTATCGCTGCGTTCACGAACATCGTTGCGCTCGAGGTGGCCCGCTATGGCGTCACCGTCAACGCCGTCGGCCCGGTGGCGCTCACCCGGATGACCGAGGGACTGGGCCCCGCGCCGGAGACCGACGAGGAACGTGAGGCTCGGGCGCCGCACTGGATCGCACCGATCGTCACCTGGTTGTGCTCGGACGAGGCGGCTGGCGTCACCGGGCGTGTGTTCGAAGCGTCGGGCCAGACACTGGCCGTTGCCGAAGGGTGGGTGCGAGGCCCGTCGACGACGCCGATCGACGACCCCACCAAGATCGGCCCGGCCGTCGCCGAACTCCTTGCGACTGCCCGTGCCAACTCGGGCATGAACGGCGAGCCCGGTGGCTGGCCGCAGACGATGCTGAACTCCTGACGATCCCACTCACGCACCCATCTGCTCACCTCCGATCGAACCCGTACGAAAGCGAGACGCTCATGCCACTCAATCCCGATGCCGTTGGTTCCACAAGCGATCCGGTCGAGGTCAGCTGGACCTCGCGGGACGCACTCATCTACGCGGTCGGCATCGGTGCCGGCCACGAGGAACTCGCCTTCACCACCGAGAACACCAGCGGTGTCGATCAGTTGGTGTTCCCCACGTTCCCGGTGGTGATCGGTTGGGGGAGGGGCTCGGCGATGGGCAACATCGGCACGTTCAACCCGGCGTTGCTCGTGCACGGCCAGCAGGCGGTCACGTTGCATCGACCGATCCCGGTCGAGGGGACGGTGTCGATCACGAGCGAACTGGTCGCAATGTACGACAAGGGCAAGGCAGCCGTCGTGGTCACCGAGTCGACGGCGGTGATGGACGGCGAGCCGCTCTACACCAACACCTCGTCGGCGTTCATCCGCGGCGAGGGCGGATGGGGCGGCGAGCGTGGTCCGTCTGGTCCGAAGAACGTGCCGCCCGAGAGCGACCCCGACCACGTCGTGTCGTACCAGACCTCGATCGACCAGGCCTTCGTCTATCGACTGTCGGGCGACCGCAACCCGCTGCACACCGACCCGTCGTTCGCAGCGATCGGTGGCTTCGACCGGCCGATCCTGCACGGCCTGTGCAGCTATGGCTTCACCGGTCGGGCGCTCCTGCACGCCGTGTGCGGCAGTGATCCGTCGAAGTTCCACCACATCGAAGCCCGCTTCGCAGCTCCGGTGCTTCCCGGCGACACCCTCACGATCGACATGTGGCCGGGCGACACCGGCGAGACGTTCTTCACCACGAGTGCCGTCGATCCACACGACCCGACGACCGAGCGAGTCGTCATCGACCAAGGCCTCCTCCGCCACTCCTGAATCGGACCCCCGAAACCCGAAAAATCCCGTCAGCGTTGCGCTGAGCGCAACAATCGCGCGCCATTTCAGGCGGAGGTGCGGGTGCGATTCAGGGGCGGCAGGTGGCGACGAGGTGGGCGACGACGTCGGCGAGAGGAACGTCCTGGCGATCGCCGGAGCGACGGTCCTTGACCTCGATCGTGGGATTCTCTTCGTCGGCGAGGCCACGGCCGACGATGGCGATCGTGGGGATGCCCAACAGCTCGGCGTCCTTGAACTTCACGCCGGGTGACGGGCCGTAGCGATCGTCGAGCAGCACTCGCAGACCGGCGGCCTCGAGGTCGATCGCGAGCTGTTCGCCGGCGGGGATCTGCGGGCCGTCGGCTTTGCCGGCGATCACCACGTGCACGTCGGCCGGCGAGATCTCCCGAGGCCACACGAGCCCGATGTCGTCGTGGTTCGCTTCGGCGATGGCGGCCAACGCTCGCGTGACGCCGACGCCGTACGAGCCCATCGTCGGCGTTGAGGGCTTGCCGTTCTCGTCCTGCACGGACAGCCCCAGAGCTTCGGCGTACTTGCGGCCGAGCTGGAAGATGTGGGCGAGTTCGATGCCGCGAGCGATCTCGACCGGTGAGCCGCACACCGGGCACACGTCGCCGTCGCGGATCTCGGCGGCCTCGATGGTGCCATCAGGAGTGAAGTCGCGACCGGCCACCAGGTCGATGACGTGGTGGCCGGCAGAATCGGCGCCGGTGATCCAGGCCGTGCCGTCGACCACGCGAGGATCGACGAGGTAACGGATGCCGGAGGCGTTGTTCGTGCCGAGCACGCCTGGGCCGATGTAGCCCTTGACCAACGAGCGATGCTTCACGAAGTCGCCTTCCTCGAACGGTTCGGGCTCGGCGGGGGAGACCTGCGCTGCGAGGCGCTTCATGTCGACCTCGCGGTCGCCGGGCAGCCCGATCGCCAACGGTTCGATGGTGCCGTCGGGATGACGGAGCTTCACGACGACGTTCTTCAGCGTGTCGGCAGCGGTCCAGTCGTGATCGGGGTGGCGCAGCGTCGGGTCGGCGTTGACGAAGTCGACCAACGTGGCGATCGTCGGCGTGCCGGGCGTGTCGTGCACGACTGCGGCGGGCAGCCCATCGAACGCGGTCGCCGGGGGAGCCGGCGTGATGACCGCTTCGACGTTCGCTGCGTAGTCGCACGACGTGCAGCGGATGAACGAGTCCTCGCCGACCTCCATCGGCGCCAGGAACTCCTCCGAGGCCGAGCCACCCATGGCACCCGACATCGCCGACACGATCACGTACGGCAATCCGAGCCGGTCGAATAGTGAGATGTACGCGGCGCGGTGTGCGTCGTACGACACCTGCAGGCCCTCGTCGTCGAGGTCGAAGCTGTACGAGTCCTTCATGACGAACTCGCGGCCACGCAGCAGGCCGGCGCGGGGGCGAGCCTCGTCGCGATATTTGGTCTGGATCTGGTAGATCGACAACGGCAGGTCCTTGTAGGAAGCGCAGATGTCCTTCACCAACAGGGTGAACATTTCCTCGTGGGTGGGCGCGAGGAGGAAGTCGGCGCCCTTGCGGTCCTGCAGGCGGAACAGGTTGTCGCCGTACTCGGTCCAGCGCCCGGTGGCCTCGTAGGGCTCGCGGGGCAGCAGCGCCGGGAAGTGGACCTCTTGGAAACCAGCGGCGTCCATCTCCTCGCGAACGATGCGTTCGACGTTGCGGTACACGAGCCAGCCGAGCGGTAGCCACGTGAACCCGCCGGGCGCCGCACGCCGGATGTAGCCAGCACGCACGAGCAGGCGGTGGCTGGCAACTTCGGCATCAGCCGGGTCATCACGCAGGGTCCGCAGGAACAGGGTCGACATCCGAAGCACGGTCAGAATGTAGCTGTGTCGACGGCGAGGCCGTCAGCGAGTTCGGTGCGACGGTGGTGACCTTCGATTGGGTGATGTCGGACCTTCGAGTCTGCCAGGCGTCGGGGACGCCGTGGAGAGGCTGGTGGAGCTGCAACGACGTGTCGGTTGGAACCCCTCTGACTTCGAGACGCAAGCGATACGAACCGTTGGGCGGGCCCAGCCCGTAGGGCCCCTGTCCAACCGGGTGAGGCCGGTGCTAACATGGTCTCTCCATTTGGTTTGGTACCGAAAGGCGTGGGGCTGAGCCCCACGCCTTGTTTGTTGAAAGGAGGCAGTTCGGATGAGTGCATCGACCGAGATCGATCGAGTTCACGCTCTCGTGGCACCGATCGCTGCCGATCTTCAACTCGACGTGTACGACATCGAGCGCCGTGGCGCCACCATGCGCATCACGCTCGATACGCCTCCCGGCTCCGAGGCGGGGATCAATCTCGACTCGCTGTCGCTGGCGACCCGATTGATTTCCCGGGAACTCGACCACGAGGATCCCATCGCTGGGCACTACACCCTCGAGGTCACGAGCCCCGGCCTCGAACGCCAGCTCCGCACGCCCGCCCACTTCCAGCGCGAAGTCGGCAAGACCATCACGATTCGGTTGCGCGATCCGCTGGCCGAGCCGCGGCGGCTTCAAGGCGTCCTCACCTCGGCCGGCGAACGCTCCGCCACACTGCTGCTCGACGACGGCACCGAACGTCCTGTGGCGATCACCGACGTCGACAAGGCCCGCACCGTCTTCGAGTGGGGCCCCAAACCCAAACCCGGCAAGCAGTCCCCCGGCAAGAACGCTGCCGGAGCGAAGCAGTCCACCAAGAAGTCCACGACGAACACCACATCGAACAAGGAGAAGCAAGCGTCATGAGCAACCTCGACATGAGCGAGGCCATCGGCATGCTGGCCCAGGAGAAGGGCATCTCCGAAGACACGCTGCTGCACGTTCTCGTCGAAGCGCTCGCGTCGGCCTACAAGCGCCGCCCCGATGCCGCCGACGAAGTCGTCGTCGAGGTCAACCCCGAGACGATGGAGTTCTCGTTCATCGCGTACGACGTCGACGAAGACGGCAATTGGATCAACGAGCGCGACGACACCCCGAAGAAGGAAGAGCTCGGCCGCATCGCCGCGCAGACCTTCCGCCAGGTGATGAGCCAGCGCATCCGCGAAGTCGAGTCCGAGCGCAAGTTCGAGGAGTACGCGAACCGCGAGGGCGACATCGTCACCGGCATCATCCAGCGCACCGATGCTCGCTACACGCTGCTCGATCTCGGTCGCGTCGAGGCGCTGCTCCCGCAAGCCGAGCAGGTGCCGTTCGAACGTCCCGCCCAAGGCGACCGCCAGAAGGCCTACATCGTCGAAGTTCGCCGTACGCCGAAGGGCCCGCAGATCGTGGTGTCACGTACCCACCCGGGGCTCATCAAGCGGCTGTTCGAACTCGAAGTGCCCGAGATCGCCGACGGCATCGTCGAGATCAAGGCCTGTGCGCGTGAACCGGGCCACCGCACCAAGATCGCCGTCTGGTCCAACGACCACAACGTCGACCCGGTCGGCGCGTGCGTCGGCGCCCGCGGCGGTCGCGTGCGCATGGTCGTCAACGAGATGCGCGGCGAGAAGATCGACATCGTGCCGTTCAGCGAGGACCTCGCCGACTTCGTGGCCAAGGCGCTGTCGCCGGCGAAGGTGACCGCCGTCCACATTTCCGAAGACGGAACCGCCGCCGACGTCATCGTGCCCGACCACCAGCTGAGCCTGGCGATCGGCCGCGAGGGCCAGAACGCTCGACTCGCCGCACGCCTCACCGGTGTGCGCGTCGACATCCGGTCCGAGACGCAGCTCGCTGAGGGCATTCCGGCCGGTGGCCGGGACGCCGACGTCGAGTACGCCGACGGGGAATGGCGCGCCAATGCCGAGTCCGGCGAGATGGAGTGGCACGCCGCCGACGGCAGCGTGATCAGCGAATCCGATTGGCAAGTCCAAGCCGCCGCCGCCACCGAAGCAACCGAAGCCACGGAAGAGGCCGACTCGGACGCACCTGCCGAGGGAAGCGCCAGCGACGATGACGCCGAATCGGACACACCTGCCGAGGGAAGCGCCAGCGACGAATCCTCCGACGTGGACACACCTGCGGAGGGAAGCGCTAGCGACGAGGCAGACGCGGCGCGAGAAGGAAGCGAAGCGGACGACGAGCCCGCCACCAAGAAGAACGGCGGCGACGACTGAGTGTTGCCGAGCGACCTGAACCCATTCGTAGCTGCATCGGTTGTCGACAGCGACGTCAGCAATCTGAGCTCGTGCGTGTCACGGGGTCCGATGCCGGCATCGTGGTCGGTGGTCCGAGCGACGGACGTGGGGCATGGTTGTGTCGGGACGCAGCAGCAGCTGGCGGCTGGGTCGCGACGGCGTGTCTCGACGCGGCGTTGTCGCGGCGGGCGTTCGCCCGAGCGTGGAAGCGCGACGTTGGCGTCGACGACGAACACGCGATCAGAGAACGAGTTGGCCGTGGGGCCGATGGTGACGAACATCCGGATGCGCATTGATTCCAGCATCCGCGAGGCAAAGACGACTGTGAAAGGTTGAATCGACAACGTGGCAGCGAAGATGATCAGGATCCACGAGCTCGCGAAAGAGCTCGGGATGACGAACGTCGAGGTCCTCGACCTGTGTGGTGTGCTCGGCGTCGCGGCCAAGGGCCCGTCGTCCTCGCTCGCCGAGGCGTACGCCGACATGGTGACCCGTCGCGCCGAGCGCGACGGGTTGAAGCGTGACGAGCAACCCGAGGAGGTCAAGCCCGTCAAGAAGGCGCCCGCCAAGAAGCAGGCGGCGGCGAAGAAGGTGGCAGCCGACGGATCGGATGCGAAGCCGAAAACGGCGAAGAAGGCCGCTGTCCCGGAGGCCGACGACGTGCAGGTCGGCGAGTCGATCGACGAGCCCGCTCCGACAGCTGACGACGCTGCAGCAGCTGCGCAGGCCCCAGTGCCTGCCGCCGAAGCGTCCGCTGATGTCCCGACCGACACGACTCTCCCTCAGGCATCTGTCCCCGAGGCACCTGTCGTCGAGACGCCGCCCACCGATACTGCGGTCTCCGGCACGTCGGTTGCCGAGACACCCAGCGCAACGCACCCGGTCGCCGAGGCGCCTGTCGAGTCGACCGCAGACGTTGCTCCTCGGGTCGATTCGCCCGCGCCGGAACCCATTGCCGAATCCGTCGCTCCGGTTGCTCCGATCGAGACGACACCCGTGGTCGAAGCACCGGCACCGGCGAGTGCGCCTGCGCACACCGAGCCTGCGGCACATGCCGAGCCTGCGGCACATGCCGAGCAGGTGCCGCAGGCATCACAGTCGCCCGCATCTGCTGTGGTCGCCGAGCCGGCCGACGCGTCATCCCGTGTGATCTCGAGTGGTCGCCCGACCGCTGGAGGCCGACCGCCCGAGCAAGTCGCGGCCCCGACCGAAGCCCGTCGCCCTGCGCCTCCCGAGGGCGCCCCGGCCGAGCGTCCCTTGTCGCCGAGTGGCAAGTCGATTCCGCCGCCCCCCGGTCGGCCCTTGTCGCCGAGCGGCAAGGTCATTCCGCCTCCTCCCGGATCTGCGCGCCCCGCTGGTGCTCGTCCCGGTGGCGGCCCTGGTGGAGCGCGTCCGCGCCCCGGTGGGTTCACACCTCGTCCCGGTGGTGGACCCGGTGGCCCCCGTCCCGGTGGTGGAGGCGGCCCCGGTGGTGGTGGCGGCCCCGGTGGTGGTGGCGGCCCCGGCCGTCCGGGCGGTAACCGTCCCAGCGGTCAGCGGCGCCCGCCGCGTCGCACCGGTCGTCGGCGTCGTCGTCGCGACCAGGACGACCTGCAGCCGCAGTTCACCGCCTACACCTCGTCTGACGCCCCCGTTCCCGAGGGCGTCGTCATCATCGAGCGTGGTGTGTCGGCCCAGGAGTTCGCTCCGAAGCTGAACCGCACGCCCGCCGACGTCGTGCGTTTCTTGCTCAACAACGGCGAGATGGTCACGGCGACCATGACGCTCGCGGACGAGCAGATGGAACTCTTCGCCCTCGAAGTCGGCGCCGAGGTCCTGCTCGTCGAGCCGGGTCAGCAGGAAGAAGTCGAACTGCAGAAGTTGTTCGACGACTCCGACGACGACGAGATGCAGGCGCCGCGCCCGCCGGTGATCACCGTGATGGGCCACGTCGACCACGGCAAGACCACGCTGCTCGACCGAATCCGCGGCGCCAACGTCGTCGATGGCGAAGCAGGTGGCATCACCCAGCACATCGGTGCCTATCAGGTGCAGAACGAGCACGGCTCGGTCACGTTCCTCGACACGCCGGGTCACGCCGCGTTCACGCAGATGCGTGCTCGTGGTGCCGACGCCACCGACATCGTGGTGCTGATGGTGGCCGCCGACGACGGCATCATGCCCCAGACCATCGAGGCCATCAACCACGCTCGGGCGGCTGACGTTCCGATCGTGGTGGCGGTCAACAAGATCGATCGCGACAACGCCGATCCCCAGCGCGTGCTCTCGCAACTCGCCGAGTACGAGCTCGTCCCCGAGTCGTGGGGCGGTGACACCATCGTCGTCGAGATGTCGGCCCTGAGCGGCCTCGGTGTCGACGACCTGATCGAACAGCTGCAGGTCGTTGCCGAACTCGAAGAACTCACGGCGAACCCGACTGGGCGGGCCAAGGGCATCGTGATCGAAGCCCAGCTCGACAAGGGTCGCGGTCCCGTGGCGACGATCCTCGTCGACAAGGGCGAGCTCAAGGTCGGCGACCCCATCGTCGCCGGCGCCGCCTGGGGCAAGGTCCGGGCCATGATCAACGACAAGGGCGAACAGGTCAAGGTCGCCGGCCCGTCGATGCCGGTGCAGGTATTGGGTCTGTCGCTCGTCCCGGAGGCTGGCGACGAGTTCCGCGCCGCGCCCAACGAGAAGATCGCGAAGACCGTTGCCGAAGCCCGCGAACTGCGGCTCAAGGCGAAGCATCTCCGAGAAGATGCCCGCGTCAAGACGGGCACCAAGCTCGAGGACATCTTCGCCCAGATCCAGTCGGGTCAGAAGGCTGCGGTCAACCTCATCCTGAAAGCCGACGTGCAGGGCTCGCTCGAAGCGGTCACCGATTCACTGCGTCGACTCGAACGCGACGAGGTCAACATCAGCTTCGTCCACCGCGCAGTTGGTGGGATCACCGAGAACGACATCACGCTGGCCAACGCCACCAACGCCACGATCATCGGATTCAACGTTCGCCCGGACGGCAAGGCCCGCAAACTTGCCGAGCAGGAAGAGGTCGAGATCCGCACCTACGAGATCATCTACAAGCTCCTCGAAGACATCGAACAGGCCGTCATCGGCATGCTCGAACCCGAATTCGTGGAGCAGGTCACCGGTGAAGCCGAGGTCCGTGAGATCTTCCGGGTGCCCAAGCTGGGCGCCATCGCTGGTTGTTACGTCCGTTCGGGCGTCATCACCCGTGGCTCCAAGGTGCGCTTCCTGCGTGACGGCACGATCATCTGGAAGGGCGACATCACGTCGCTGCGACGGTTCAAGGACGATGCTCGCGAGGTCCGTGAGGGCTTCGAATGCGGTATCGGTCTGTCCGACTTCCAGGATCTCAAGCCGGGCGACCTCATCGAGACCTTCCAAGACGTCGAGATCCCTCGCACGTGATCGGCCCGCCGGGTTCGTCCCGGTAGGTTGCACAGATGGCCGCCGATCTCGACTTCTTCTTCGATCCAGTGTGCCCATGGGCGTGGATCACGTCGAGGTGGGTGACCAACGTCAGTGAGCAACGCGACTACGAGGTCGATTGGCGATTCATCTCGTTGTGGATCCTCAACGAGGAGAACACCCAGGGCTGGTACACGCCGCAGTATCGGGCCGGTCACCACCTCGGCCAGCAGGGCCTTCGCATCGCTGATGCCATCCGGCTCGGTGACGGTGACCCGACAGCCGTCGGGCGTTGGTACTCGGCGATCGGTACTGCGTTGCACGTCGGGGCGCAGCGGGAAGTCGCACGCGCCGACTCGCTGAGCTGGTATCGCGGGCTGCTGTCGGCGGCAGGGTTCGACGATGCGTACGCCGATGCTGCCGACGACGAGTCACACGACACCTACATTCGTGCCGACACCGAGCTGGCGCTGAGTCGCACGGGCAAGGACGTCGGCACACCGATCCTCACGTTCCATCCCGGCGCCGGCAACGAGGCGAGCTTCTTCGGACCCGTGATCTCCAAGGCCCCGACCGGCTCCGAGGCGGTCGAGTTGTGGGACGCCGTCGAGAAACTGGCCGCCATGTCCGGCATGGCCGAACTCAAGCGATCCAACCGGGTCGCCCCCGACTTCACCTGAGCGTCTCGATTGGGGTCAGACCCCAATCGAGACGCTCTGTTTCTCACCGAGGAGATCCCGATGGCAGGCAAGCGCAGCAGCCGCAGCAATACCCCCAAGTACTCGCGCAGCGCGCGGGTCAGCACCACGTTGCAGGAGATCATTGCCGACGAACTCGTGCGGATCGACGACGAGCGGCTCACGTTCGTGACTGTCACCGGCATCGATGTCGACCCCGAACTGAACCGGGCGATCGTGTTCTTCGACTCGCTGGCCGAGGAAGACGGCGACGAGGAGATCCTCGAAGCCTTCGCCGACTACCGGATCCGTCTGCAGGCTTCGATTGCTCGTCAGATCAGGGCGAAGAAGACCCCGATTCTCGACTTCCGACCCGACATGGTGATTCGTTCGGCAGCGCGCATCGACGAGATCTTGAAGTCTGACCGGGCTCGTCTCCAACGCGAGTCGTCAGCGCCGCCTGCGGTGTCTGACAGCCCGGATCCGTCGGGGGACTGATGGCGCGTCGCAAGCCGGCGACCACCCACGGGATCGCCGTTGTCGACAAGCCCCCCGGTGTCACGAGCCACGACGTGGTCGGCATGCTGCGGCGCCGCTTCGGCGAGCGCCAGGTCGGCCACGCCGGCACGCTCGACCCGGACGCCACCGGCGTGCTCGTGGTGGCGGTGGGCAAGGCCACCCGTCTGCTCCGCTTCGTCGAGAAGACACGCAAGGGCTACACCGGTGAGGTGGTGCTCGGCACCTCGACGTCGACGCTCGACTCGGCTGGCGATGTGCTCGCCAGCTTCGACATGTCGGCGGTCACACTCGACGACGCTCGTCGGGCTGTCGACGAGCACCTCATGGGCGACATCGAGCAGATACCGCCGATGGTGTCGGCGATCCGCGTCGACGGCAAAAGGCTCCACGAACTCGCCCGCGAGGGCATCGAGATCGAACGCGCCCCCCGGCCGGTCACGATCCATCGCTTCGACGTCACCGGCTGGGCTGCACCCGGAGTGCTCTCGATCGACGTCGAATGTTCGGCCGGCACCTACATCCGCACCCTGGCCGACGACCTCGGGCGGCTGCTCGGCGGGGGAGCACACCTCCGCAACCTGCGCCGCACCCACGTCGGTGCGTTCACGATCGCCGAGGCCGGTTCGCCCGATGAGTGCCAGCTACTCCCTGTGGCGAGCGCCGTCCGGTCGCTGACGGCGGTCACCGTCGACGACGCCGTGGCCTCGCTCGTGTCCAACGGTCGACTACTCGACGCTTGGGACGGCAACGGACCCTGGGCGGTGTTCGACGGCACTGGTGAGCTGCTGGCAGTGTACGAGGCATTCCGGGGCCAGACGAAGCCCGCCGTCGTGCTGCCGAACTGAACCACGGCGAAACGGTGTGCGGCCATGTCGACCGATAGCGTTGCGGTCGTGCTCGTCGTGACTGACCTCCAGCATTGCCCCTTGTCGGACGAGCGTGCGGTCATCACCATTGGCGCCTACGACGGCGTGCACCTCGGGCATCGGGCCGTGATCGACCAGGTCCGCCGACGTGCAGCGGAGGTCGGAGCCAAGTCGGTGGTCGTCACCTTCGATCGTCACCCGGCAAGCGTGGTGCGTCCTGAGTCGGCACCACGATTGCTCACGAGTGCCGACCAGAAGATGGAGCTACTCGAGTCGACGGGGATCGACGCCGTGGTGGTCGTACCGTTCGACACCGAACAGGCCGCCGAGAGCCCCGAGTCGTTCGTCGACCGGGTGCTGGTGCAGTGCCTGAAGACTCGGGTCATCGTGGTCGGCGAGGACTTCCACTTCGGACGCCATCGCGACGGCAATGTCGACCTGCTCCGCAAGATCGGCGTCGAAGCCGACTTCGACGTCGAGCCGGTGCAACTCGTCCAGCGCCTCGACGGGATCGACGAGCCGATCAGCAGCACAGCGATCCGCCGTGCGCTCGCCGGCGGCGACATCAAGCGTGCGAACTCGATGCTCGGTCGCCCGTACGAGGTCGGTGGAGAGGTCTTCGCCGGCGACCAGCGCGGTCGGTTGCTGGGCTTCCCGACGGCGAACGTCGCTGTCCCCTCGGGTATGTGTCTTCCCGCCGACGGTGTCTATGCGGGTTTCTACGAGCGACCCGACGGCGAGGTGTACGGCTGCGCGATCAATCTCGGCCGACGGCCGACGTTCTACGAACATGCCGACGCCTCGCTGCTGGAAGCGCACCTGCTCGACGTCGATGTCGACCTCTACGGCGAGACCGCCCGCGTCCGCTTCCAGCACTTCCTGCGTAGCGAGCGCAAGTTCGACGGGGTCGACGCCCTCATCACACAGCTCGGCCTCGATGTGTCGAGCACCCGCGATCTCCTCACCACCTGACCGGTCAGCGGGAGGTTCGGGGCCTCACTCCGTGGGCCAGATCACCATGGCGTCGGCGTCGTAGATGCGATCGAGGATGTCGCTGAGATAGTCGGTGGCCGTCGGGGTGTCGGCATCGCCGAACAGGCCGACCCGGGCGTACGTGTCGAGTTCGTTCTGCAGTGCATCCACATTGCCGATTCCGAATCCCGTTCCTGCCGGTGTGAGTTCGGAGATCAGCGCGGCATCGGTGGTCCAACGGAACACCTCGCCCTCGGGCGACAGGAAGTTCGGGTTTCCGCCCGAGTTGATCAGTTCGACGGCGGTGTTCGCGGCGGCCTCCGGGTCGGCGATTGCATCGGCGAGGCCGAGCATGGTGGCGCGCATGAAGTCCTCGGCGGCGGTCGGATGCTCGTCGATGAACTGCTGGTTGCCGTAGACGATGCCGAACGAGCCCGGAATGTCGTAGTCGAGTGGATCGAACAGATCGAATTCGATACCGGCGCGTTCCAGGGCGCCGGGTTCGTTGCTCTTGTAGCCAGGGAACCCGTCGATCGATTCGATCGCGATGTGAGCCGTTGGATCGAACCCATCGAGCAACACGGTCTCGTAGTCCTCGTTCTCGACGAGTCCGGCGGTGGCGAGCATGGCAGCCACGCTGGGCGGCAGCTTTCCCTTGACGCCGATGGTGGAACCGGCGAGGTCGCCGAGTTCGGTGGCGACACCCGAGTTCACGATGAGCGAATCGATGGCTGTCGGTCCTTCCACGGCGGTCACCACGAAGTCGGCGTCGTTCGCGTCGGCGAATGCGACGACCTCACTGAACGAGCCGCCAGAGGCGAACTGGGCGTCGTTCTCGGCGATCAGCGGATAGTTGGCGGTCGAGAAGCTCGGTGTGATCTCGACGTCGAGGCACAGGGCCTCGTAGTAGCCCTCGGCTTCGGCGACGATGATGTCGACGATCGATGCCGTGGCCGCGAAGTCGAAACCGGTGAGGTAGGTGATGGTGCCCGCCGCTTCGTTGGCTGCGCACCGGTCGGCGGGGAAGGCCTCCCCGGCAACGACCTCTGATCCGGCATCGGGTGTCTGCGAGGTGTCCGTCGTCTCGGTGGTGGTTGCCGAGCCGTCGACGGTGGAATCGGTGCCGCTCGAATCGTCGTCGCTGGCGCAGGCGGCGAGGAGGAGTATCGGGGCGATCGCGATGGCAGCAGAAGTGCGGAGACGCATCAGGTGTCCTTGTCGACGGGGGAGAGGATGATCATGATGTCACGCACGCCGCTCCACGACGCGGTCGCCGGTCAGGAGCGCTGTGATGCGTGCCACTCGAGCAGGCTGCGCTCCAGCAGCGAGATCACGATCAGCCCGACGACGCCGAGCACGGCGGCAGACGCGATGGTCGCCCACAGCGTTTCGGCCTGGTTGCTGGCCGATGCCGTGCGGCCGATGGCGCCCAAACCATCTCTGGTGAGCGCCGACCCCTCGCTGAAGTACGCCGCGGCCAGACCGAGGCCGAGCGCGAAACGCAACGTGGTGAAGATCGACGGCAGCGAAGCCGGTAGGCGCAACCGCCAGAACACCTCCCACGGGCGGGCGTCGACGCTCGCGAGCAACTCGCGCGCCGCCGGGTCGGCCGACTTCATGCCCCCGACGACACCGAACGTGAACACGGGAAACGACGTGAACGCCACCATGAACACGATGGTGGGCGTGCCCCCGTCGAGCCACAGCACGACCGAGGTGATGTAGGCAACCCACGGCGTCACGAGTATCAGGATCAAGACGGGCTGTGTGGCCTCCTCGATGAACCTCGACGAGGCCATCAACGCGCCGACCACGATCGCCACCGCCATCGAGATCGACAGGCCGATCGCCATGTGCTGGCCCGTGATCACCATGTTCGACCAGTAGAAGCCGGGCGCCTCGGCGAGTTCGCTGACGATCTTCGACGGAGGGAGCAGCACGAACCGTCGGATGTCGAAAACGCCCACGGCGGCCTCCCACATCAGGCCGAAGCCGATGATGCCGACCAGCGGAGCGACGACGCGCCGAACGCTCGGACTCATCGGCGCATCCCGGTGCTCAACGCGGCTCGCAGACGAGTGGTGGTGTGGAAGAACTGTTGGGTGTCCTCCAACTCGGGCCGACGTGGGCGAGGGAGATCGATGGTGATGTCCTCGGTGATGCTGCCCGGCCTCGGTGACATCACGGCGACCCGATCGGACAGGAACGTCGCCTCGGGGATCGAGTGGGTGACGAACAACACCGTCGTACCGAGCGGCTCGCAGAGGCGGCCGAGGAGGTGGCGCATGTCGGTGCGCGTCATCTCGTCGAGCGCGGCGAACGGCTCGTCCATCAACAAGATGGGAGCATCGATCGCAAAGGCGCGCACCAGCCCGACCCGCTGTTGCATGCCGCCGGACAGCTCGTGCGGGTAGGCGTCGAGGAAGTCGCCGAGTCCGACCTCGTCGAGGAGATCGTCGACCGATGCGCTGGGGGTCGTCGGCGACGCCCGCCGGTTGATGTCGAGGAGCAGGCGTGCATTGGACTCGACGGTGCGCCATGGGAGCAGTGCCGGCGACTGCGGAACGAAGCCGATCTGTTTGAGACGCCGCGCTTCGTCCGGTGACATCCCGTTGACGACGATGTCTCCTGATGTCGGTTGTTCGAGTCCGGCGATCATGCGCAACAAGGTGGTCTTGCCGCATCCCGACGGGCCGAGCAGGGTGACCGTCTCGCCCTCGGCGACGCTGAGGTCGAGCGGGGCGAGCGCGTCGAGAGACCCGAACGACTTCGAGACGCCGCGTGCTTCGATCCGAGGGGGCACGGGGTGCGAGCGTACTTGCGCCGCCCCGATCACCTCGGGCTGTTCCCGAGCGCCGTTGTGGCCAGCGGCGTGAACCCGTATCATTGCCAGGTCCGTTCGGGCTGGGATCTCCGGCGCGGACGTGATGCACACGAGGGCCATCTGGTCCCCGAATGCGACCTCCGACAGAGAAGGCGACACACCATGGCCAACATTTCCGACACCACCCCGAACACCACGGCGACGATCGAGAAGTACCGCACCCACGAGACCGACACCGGCTCGCCCGAAGTGCAGATCGCACTGCTCACCGAGCGCATCACGCACCTCACCGAGCATCTCAAGATCCACAAGAAAGATCACCACAGCCGTCGCGGCCTGCTGATGATCGTCGGCCGCCGTCGCCGCATGCTCGACTACGTCAAGAAGATCGACATCGAGCGCTACCGCACCATCATCGCCGCCCAGGGCCTGCGCCGCTAGACCCCTTTCGTGGGCAGCGGGCCAGATCGCCCGATGACGGCGTTGCGCAGGCTCGTCGCTGCCGAAAGGCAGCTCCTCGCTGCGCGGCTTGTCGTCGTACGATCTGATCCCGCCTCGACTTGTTGATTCCTCGTCGTCGCTGCGTCCGATCTCGAGACGGACTCAGACATGGCTGGATCTGCGTGCCACGCCGTGGCTGGATTCGTGTGCCGCGGTTGTGGCTGTGGGGTCAGGTATAGTTGACGTCTGATGCCGGGACGTCCGGCGTCGCAACATGAGCGAACCGTTGTCGGTTGCCGGTTGCTGAATCCGAATGCTGCATCTCGACGATGCCGGCCGCGTCGGGTTGACCAACTGGGAACCGGCCCGTCGCTCCAAGAGGCGCACTCCCGAGGGGGAGTGCACACGAAAGGAGCCCTTGTGGCTGACCCCATCATCGTGTCCGGACTGGTGTCCGGAACCGACAAGACCCTGACCTTCGAAACGGGCAAACTCGCCCCCCAGTCGATGGGTGCCGTTGTGGCATCGATCGGTGGCACGAAGGTCCTCACCACCGCCAACGCCGCCAAGAGCGTGCGTGAGGGCATGGACTTCTTCCCGCTGACGGTCGATGTCGAGGAGCGGGCCTACGCGGCCGGCAAGATCCCCGGCTCGTTCTTCCGTCGTGAAGGCCGTCCGAGTGATGACGCGATTCTCACCTGTCGCCTCACCGACCGCCCGCTGCGCCCGTCGTTCCCCGACGGCTTCCGCAACGAGACCCAGATCGTCACCACCGTGCTCGGCGCCGACCAGCACAACCAGCACGACGTGCTGTCGATCAACGCCGCTTCTGCTGCGTTGATGATCTCGGGCATCCCGTTCGAGGGCCCGATCGGTGCGGTGCGCATGGCGTACAGCGTCGACGGTGAGTGGATTGCCCACCCGACCTACGAAGAGGCCGACGCCGGCACCTTCGAACTGGTCGTGGCCGGCCGTGAACTCGACAACGGCGACGTCGCCGTGATGATGGTCGAGGCCGGCGGTTCCGAGAACGCGTTCTACTACTACGACGACGGAGCCAAGAAAGTCACCGAGGAAGTCCTCGCCGACGGTCTCGACGCCTGCAAGGTCTGGATCAAGGAATCGATCGCGCTGCAGCGTCAGCTCGTCGCCTCGGTCATCGCCACCGACGGCCCGATCACCCCGATGAAGTGGACTCCGGTCCTCGACTACACGCCGGAGATCTTCGCCGCCGTCGAGAAGGTCGGCACCGACAAGCTCGCCCCGGTCATCACGATCGCCGACAAGTCCGAGCGCAACGCAGCAACCGACGCAGCCACGGCCGAGATCCTCGCCGAGCTGTGCGGTACCAAGGACGAGCCGGGCGAGTTCGCCGGGCAGAACGGCATGGTCAAGGAGGCCGTCCGTTCGCTCAACAAGAAGCTGATGCGCAAGCGCGTCGTCGAAGAAGGCGTCCGTATGGACGGCCGCGGCATCGCCGATCTGCGTGCGATCTCCGCCGAAGTCGGCGTGCTGCCGACCGCACACGGCTCGGCGCTGTTCCAGCGTGGCGAGACCCAGGTGATGAGTGTGTTGACGATGGCCATGCCCCGCATGAACCAGATGATCGACTCGTTGTCGCCGAACGACACCAAGCGCTACCTGCACCACTACAACATGCCGCCGTGGGCGAATGGTGAGACCGGCCGTGTCGGTTCGCCCAAGCGTCGCGAGATCGGCCACGGTGCGCTCGCTGCCCGTGCAGTCCTGCCCGTCATCCCGAACCAGGAAGACTTTGCGTACACGCTGCGCCTCGTCTCCGAGGTGATGTCGTCGAACGGTTCCACCTCGATGGGGTCGGTGTGTGCATCCAGCCTCTCGCTGATGGACGCCGGTGTTCCGGTGCGCAGCCACGTGTCCGGCATCGCCATGGGCCTGATCTACGAAGACGGCAAGTACATCACGCTCACCGACATTCTCGGTTCCGAGGACGCGTTCGGTGACATGGACTTCAAGGTCGCCGGCACCGCCGACGCCATCACGGCGTTGCAGCTCGACACGAAGATCGACGGCATCCCCGCCGACGTGCTCACCGCAGCGTTGGCGCAGGCCCGTGTTGCACGCCTCGAGATCCTCGAGGTCATGAACGCCTGCATCTCGCAGTCACGTGACGAGGTGGCCGAGACCGCCCCGAAGATCGCCACGATCTACATCCCGCTCGACAAGGTCGGTGAGGTCATCGGTCCGAAGGGCAAGGTCATCAACACCATCCAGCAGGAGACCGGAGCCGACATCGGCGTCGACGACGACGGTGCCCGCGGCATCGTCACCATCGGTGCTGTCGAGGCATGGCGCATGGAAGAGGCCAAGGCGGCGATCCTCGCGATCGTCGACCCGCCGAAGGCCGAACTCGACAAGGTCTACATGGGTCGCGTCGTCAACATCACCAAGTTCGGTGCGTTCGTCAACATCCTGCCGGGCCGTGACGGTCTCGTGCATATCTCCAAGCTCGGTGGCGGCAAGCGCATCAACGCCGTCGAGGACGTGCTGGAACTCGGTCAGGAGATCGAGGTCCGCGTCGAGGAGATCGACGACAAGGGCAAGGTCAGCCTCACCCCGGCTGGCGATCCGCCGCCCGTGAAGGAAGGCGCCGGCTCGTCGTCGTCGAATGGCGGCAGCGATGATCGTCCGCCGCGACGTGAGCGCTCCGAGCGAGCGCCTCGCGAAGAGCGGGCACCCCGTGAGGAGTCGGCTACTGCTGGCCATGCGACCGATGTCGTCGAGGTCAGCTTCGAAGACAGCTTCGACGCGCAGCTCGCCGACGAGCTCGGTGACCTCGGCCCTAAGTCCGAGCGTCCTGCTGCGGACGACGGCGGCCGTCGTGGCGGCGGTCCTCGTCGTCGCCACCGCTGATCACAACAGGGGTCAGATCCGCGGTGTGATCGCGAGTGAAGCCCTCGAATCAGCCAGACTGAACACATGAGAATTGGGGTCAGCGGCGCCGCCGGACGAATGGGTCGAACCGTTTGTGCGGCGGTGGCCGCTGACCCTGATCTCGTTTTCGTCGCGGCCGTCGACCCGTTCGGCGTCGGCGACCTGATCGAGGGCGTCGAGGTGAGCGGCTCACTCGATGTGTTCGCCGAGGCGGCATGTGACGTGGTGGTCGATTTCACGGTCGTAGATGCATCTCGCGCAGCGCTTGCGTGGCTTGCCGAGCGCGGCATCCATGCCGTCGTCGGCACGACCGGATTCACGGCCGCCGATTTCGAACTGTTCGAGTCGGCCTTCAGCGGCTCCGATGGCCCCAACTGTGTGATCGCCCCGAACTTCGCGATCTCCGCAGTACTGATGATGCGTTTCGCCGAGATGGCGGCCCCGTTCTTCGACACCGCCGAGATCATCGAGTTGCACCACGACCGCAAGATCGACGCGCCGTCCGGTACTGCGGTGAAGACCGCCGAACGTATGGCCGAGTCGCGCGGCCACGACTTCGCCGACGATCCGACCACCGACGAGGTGCTTGCGGGTGCTCGCGGGGGCGAGGGGCCGAACGGCATCAGGGTCCACTCGGTTCGCATGCGCGGCATGGTCGCCCACCAAGAGGTGATCCTCGGAGCGCAGGGCCAGACGCTCACGATCCGCCAGGACAGCTACGATCGCGACAGCTTCATGCCCGGCGTGATCCTCGCCTGCAAGAAGATCCCAGACGTGCCAGGCCTGAGCCGCACCCTCGACCCCTTCCTCGACTGAATCTCGGTTGGGGTCAGACCCCAACCGAGACAGAACCCAACCGAGTGTGACACCCCGTCGTCATGATGGTGTGATGTCCAGACAACTCCGCCCAGACATCGAAGACGGCCTGTACCACGTGATGAATCGTGGCATCGACCACGGCACCGTGTACTTCCACGACCGAGATCGCATCGAGTTCGGGCAACGCCTGCTCGATGCCCATGAACGCTTCGGAGTGTTGATCTACGCGTACTGCCTCATGGACAACCACTACCACCTTCTCGTCCATTGTCCCGACGGTGGGCTCTCGGACGCGATGCAACGCATTGGGTCCATCTACACCCGCCACGTCAACGACCGCCTCGGTCGCGATGGTGCGCTCTTCCGAGGCCGGTTCCATTCCCGCCGGATCGAGTCCGACGAGTACTTGCTCGCCGCTTGCCGGTACATCCATCGCAATGCGCTCGAGGTGCCGGGAGTTGCAGACCCCGCCGGCTATCGGTGGTCGAGTCACCGGACGTACCTCGGATTCCGTGCGTCGCCGCCATGGCTGCGAACTGGCGAGGTCCTGGCCCACTTCGACAACGACGCAACCGCATTCGATCGATTCGTCTGCAACGAAACTGACGGCTGTCCGAGCGCCCTGACAAGCGCTGAGGCTCTAATGCTGTTCGAAGCGGTGTCGATCGTCCTCGCCGAACGAATGGACTCGTCGGTGGCGACAGCGGGCGCACGTTCGGTGCTGATCGCGTGGGTGCTCGATCGGTCGCCTGCCGATCAGGCGTTGGTGGCCGAGATGCTCGGCATGAGCGGCAGCAATGCCTGGAGATGTGCCGCATCCCGAGCTCGTATCAAGTTGCGGGGCGATCCGGCCCTGCTGGACGTTGCTCGACGGGCAAGTGATCTCGTCTTCTCCGGCCGATCTCGATTGGGGTCTGACCCCAATCGAGATGACCACTGCCGTGATGACCCGTGGCGGGATCAGAGGGCGGCGAGGGCGGCGTCGTAGTCGGGTTCGTGGGCGATCTCGCTGACGAGCTCGGTGTACTTCACGATGCCGTCGGCACCGATCACCACGACTGCCCGGGCGAGCACACCTCGCAGCTTGCCATCGGTGAGCGTGATGCCGTAGTCCGAACCGAAGTCGGAGCGGAATGTCGAGCCGACCTTCACGTTCTCGATGCCTTCGGCACCACAGAAGCGGCCCATCGCGAACGGCAGGTCAGCCGACACGCACAGCACGACGGTTTCGTCCATCCCGGCGGCGCGCTCGTTGAACTGGCGCACACTGGTGGCGCACGTCGGCGTGTCGATGCTCGGGAAGATGTTGAGGATGACGTTCATCCCGGCGAATTCCGACGCGTCGTACTCGCTCAGGTCGGCGCCGACCAGCGAGTAGGCGGGTGCAGCAGCACCGACAGCGGGGAGATCTCCGGACGTGTGGACGGGGTTTCCCCCGAGAGTGATTTCAGCCATGGAGTCGTTGTAGCAGCAGCGCGGAGCGAATGCCCGTATCAGGCGCCGCGGAGGTTGCGCACGTTGACGAGCAACACGAGCGCGATCGAGATGCCCACGGCCCACCACTGGTAGCGTTGCAACCATCCGAGGAAGTCGACGAGCTGCGACTCGAACGTGCGCGCCAGCCACCACATGAGCGTCAGCCGCCCGGCGATGCCGACCGAGAGCAGCACCGCCAATCGCACCGGAGGAGTGCGATGCACTCCGCTGAGCGCCGCGACGATGTTCGACCCGGCGAAGAACGGGATCAGCACCCATTCGGCCCTGGCGAACCTGCGGTTGAAGCTGTCGATGGTGTCGGGCTTCACTCCGAGGAACTTACGAAACCAGCTGATGGCGTCGTTGTGATACGCCCGCCCGATCATGTGGCACACCAAGAACGCCGCCCCGATGCGAACGAATCCGATCAGGACATACGTGCCGACCGGAACACCTGCGGCCAATGTCAGTGCGAGATAGCGGTTGCGCGACGACAGCATGAGCAACCCCTCGGGGTTGGTCTCCACCCAACGAGCCCAGACACCGCTGGCCACGTTGGTGGCGATCACCAGCAACACGAACGCAACGAGTGTCAGCGGCGCCCACGACGGGCGCACGTGCGGCGTGTCGGTCACTTCGATCGCAGCGTGCTCGCTCATATGCGGCGCAACAGTACCGCCCTCGGTGGATCGACCGTCGTCGCCGTGCGCTACGTTCGCACGTCATGCAAGGCTTGATGCAAGACGTCCCGCTCGTCATTTCGCACATCTTCGAACGTGCCGAGAAGTACCACCCCCACAAGGGGATCGTCACCGTCACCGGGTCCGGCCTCGAGCGCACCACCTACGGCGAGTGGGCGGCGCGCACCCGCAAGCTCGGCGGCGTCCTCGACAATCTCGGGATCTCGGCCGACGGCCGCGTCGGCACGTTCGCCTGGAACACCGCCTGTCACCTCGAGCTGTACTTCGCTGCACCTTGCACCGGGCGAGTGCTGCACACCTTGAACATCCGCCTGTTCCCCGAGCAGCTCACCTACATCGTGAACCATGCCGACGACGAGGTGATCTTCGTCGACCGATCGCTGCTCGGCCTGCTCGCACCGCTGCTGCCCACATTCGACAACCTGAAGCACCTGGTGATGATGGACGACGGCAAGGGTGACATTCCCGCCGACCTGAACGGCCACGAGCTCCTCGACTACGAGGAACTCCTCGCTGCTGCTGATCCCGTCGAATTTCACGTCGAGGACGAGCATCGGGCAGCGAGCATGTGTTACACGAGCGGCACCACCGGCAATCCCAAGGGGGTCGTGTACACGCATCGCTCGACGTTCCTGCACACGATGGGGGCGATGACCGCCGACAGCCTCGGTGCCCGCGAGAGCGATGTCATCTTGCCCGTGGTTCCGATGTTCCACGCGAACGCCTGGGGTCTCGCTCACGCTGCGGTTGCGACCGGTGCGAACCTCGTGATGCCCGGACCCAACCTGTCCGGCCCGGCGATCGCGGAGCTGATCGTGAACGAGAAGGTCACCGTCGCCGCTGGTGTGCCGACGATCTGGATGGCCGTGCTGCCCGAGCTGAAGGGCAAGGACACGTCGTCGCTGCGCAGTATCCCGTGCGGCGGATCGGCCGTCCCGAAGTCGCTGTCGGAGGCGTACCGCGAGCAGACCGGTCTGCCGATCTTCCAGGCGTGGGGGATGACCGAGACCAGCCCGATCGCGGCGGTCTGTCGCCTCGACGCCGACCAGGAATTGCTGCCGCAGGCCGAGCAGGCAGAACTCCGCACGCAGGTCGGGCGGATAGTGTTCGGCGCCGAGTGCCGGGTCGTCGAACCCGGCACCACGAACCCGGTGCCATGGGATGGCGAGAGCAGCGGCGAGCTGCAGTGTCGAGGCAACTGGATCGCCTCCGACTACTACGACGACGAACGCTCACGCGAGAGCTTCACCGACGACGGTTGGCTCAAGACCGGTGACGTCGCAACGGTCAACGGGCGTGGTTTCGTGCGCCTCGTCGACCGCACGAAGGACCTCATCAAGAGTGGTGGCGAGTGGATCAGCTCGGTCGAGCTCGAGAACGAACTGATGGCGCATCCGAAGATCGCCGAGGCAGCCGTGATCGGTGTCGCCCACGAGCGTTGGGGTGAGGCACCCTTGGCCTGCGTGGTGGTAGCGCCCGGGGAAAAACTCACCGAGGACGAGGTCCTGAGCTTCCTCGAGGGCAAGATCGCCAAGTGGCAGATGCCCAAGGGTGTGGTGTGGATCGACGAGGTCCCCAAGACCAGCGTCGGCAAGTTCTCGAAGAAGACCTTGCGCGACGAGTACGCCACCACACTGATGAGCTGAGGAGCGCGCCGTCAGAGGCGGCCGGCGTCGATGACGCGCTGGAGAAACGCCTGTGTTCGCGGTTCGGTCGGCGACTCGAAGATCTGCGCTGGCGGGCCCTCTTCGAGAATGCGGCCCTGGTGCAGGAAGCACACGCGATCACTGATCTCGCGAGCGAATGCCATCTCGTGTGTGGCGAACAGCATGGTCATGCCCGCTGCTTTGAGTCCACGAACCACGTCGAGGACCTCGCCGACCAGTTCGGGGTCGAGCGCCGAGGTGATCTCGTCGAGGAGCATCACCTCGGGGTGCATCGCCAGCGACCGGGCAATGGCGACACGCTGCTGTTGGCCGCCGGACAGTTGGTCCGGGTAGGCGTCGGCCCGGTCGGCGAGGCCGAGCCGGCCGAGCATTTCCCGGCCTTCCCGGTGGGCGTCGGCCTTGCTCGCGCCGAGCACTTTTCGGGGGCCGATCGCGACGTTGTCGATGACGCTCATGTGCGGGAACAGGTTGAAGCTCTGGAACACCATGCCGATGCGTCGCCGGATCGGGTCGGGGTCGAGACCGGGCTCGGCGACGTCGACGCCGTCGAGCAACAACTGTCCGTCATCGGTGGGCTCCAGCAGGTTCACGCAGCGCAGCAGCGTCGACTTGCCGGAGCCCGATGCTCCGATGAGGGTGATCACGTCACCCTCCACCACGTCGAGGTCGATGCCGTCGAGCACCACGGTCGATCCGAACGACTTACGGACGCCGCGCATCGACAACTTCGGCACGAGCATGGACGTGCTGGCTGCGTCGCTCATGCGATCGTGGTCGCTCCCGTACGGGCGCGTTGACGGGCGAGCGCCCAGTCGGCGAGTCGGGTGCAGGGGATGGTGAGCGCCAGGAAGATCAGCGACGCCGCCACGTATGGCGTGAAGTTGGCGTACGTGGCCTTGTCGATCCCGGCCTGACGCAAGATCTCGACCGGTCCGATCAGGCTCACCAGCGCCACGTCCTTCTGCAGGCTGACGAAGGTGTTCATCAGCGGCGGCACGATCTTACGGAACGCTTGGGGGAGCACGATGGTGCGCATGGTCTGGCTGCTCGTCATGCCGAGCGAACGGGCACCGGCACGTTGGCTCTCGTGCACGGCCTCGATGCCGGCTCGGATGATCTCAGCGGTGTAGGCCGAGTAGGACAGCACGAGCGTGACACTGCCCCAGATCAACGGGTTTGCCCACGTGCGCGAGAGCCCGAGCGCCGGCACGCCGAAGCCGATCAGGAACACGAGCAGGATCACCGGGATGCCACGCAGGACGTCGGTGAAGATCACGGCGAACGCTCGTAGGGGGAACAGCGCTGGGCTGCGGGTGTTGCGGGCAAGGGCGATCATCAGCGACACCGCCAGGATCGGTGGGGTCGACCACAGCAGGATTCGCACGTCGAGCCAGAACGCGTCGAGGAGTCCCGGGAACGTCTCGATGAACACGTCGCCGTCGAAGAAGGCTTGGCGCACCCGCTCCCAGCCGGGGGTGAGCGGGATCAGGATGATCAACGCGCCGACCACCACGATCGTGGAGACCGTGGCGATGGCGACCGACCGCCGGCGACGAGCGCGCTCGTAGCGCTCGCGCCGGGTCGGTCGGTCGGACATCAGGGCTGGTAGAAGTAGGTGCCGGGTCGGGTCACTCGACGGTGATCACCGGCGCACCGGTGAAGTCCGACATCCATTCCTGGGTGATGGCGTCGAGCTCGCCGCTCTCGGTGAGCACGGTGATGGCCGCATCGACACATGCGGTCAGTGCGCTGTCCTTCTCGAGGACGAAGCCGAACTGGTCGGTGTCGCCACCGGCGTCGGCGGGGAACTGCCCGACGACGGCGCTGCCCTCGATCTCGACGCCCGACACGTACAAGGCCGTCGGCAGGTCGAACACGGCGGCATCGATCTGGTTCGCTTCGAGTGCAGCTTTTGCACCGACGTTGTCGTCGTACACGAACGGCTCCTGGGTGGGCTGGATCACGTCGGTGATGAACGCCAGGCTGGTGGTGCCGACCTGGGCGCCGAACTTGACGTCCTTGAGGTCGGCAATGGTGGTCGCCCCTTCGGCCGACGAGCCCTCGAGTGCGACGATTGCCTGGTTGGCGGTGAAGTACGGCAGCGAGAAGTCGATGTTCTCGGCACGCTCAGGGGTGATCGTGTACTGCTGGAGGTTCATGTCGAAGCTCTTCGCTCCGGGCTGGATGGCCTCGTCGAACGTGGTGCGCGTCCAGACGACGGCGTCGCCCTCGTACCCCATCTCGGTGGCTACGGCGTACGCAACGGCGGACTCGAAGCCTTGGCCGGTGGTCGGGTCGTCGTCGATCACCCACGGGAAGAAGGCTGGTTCGCCGGTGGCGATGGTGAGCACGCCGTCGTCGATCGTGGAACTGCAGTCGGGCCCAGCGTCACCGGAGCCGGAGCCGGAGCCGGTGTCAGTGCCGGTGTCGGTGTCGGTGGGGGCGACTGCGTCGTCAGCGGATCCGCTGGCGTCGTCGTCGCTGCCGCAGGCGGCCAGGACGAGGGCGCCGACGGCGATGACCGGGATGATCCGGCGCAGGGTGGGGGAGCGTCGCATGGTTTTCTCCTTCAGAGTGTTGTTCACGGAAAGTAGAAACTAGTGCCTGGCTTGACTGCGCACGCCTTTCGTCGCAGACATACGTTCCGGACGTGTCACGCCGATCCAGGACCGATGTCGTCCGTGTGGTACTCGTCGGGCTCGTCGGCACGGTTCTCGCGACTGCGGTGTGGTTCCAACGAGACACGATCGGTGAGGCGATCGGCGAGATGCGATCGCTGTCGGTCGGGGTGGTCGTGGCGCTCGTCGGGCTCGGAATCCTCGAACGGGTGAGCCGGGCCGGCATCGTGCAGCGACTGCTCGGAACCACCTCGTTCGGGCGCTCGCTGACCATTCACGATGTCGGGACCGCTGCGAGCAAGGGCGTGCCGCTCGGTGGGCCCTTGGGAACCGGTCTGCGCTGGTCGATCGCCCGAGACGCATCGGTGCCGACCACGACCTTCACCTCGATGCTCGTGGCCTACGGCGTGGCGACCACCTTCGTGACCTGGCTGTTGCCGTTCGGTGCGCTGCTCGCGGACATCACGCGACGCCCGCCGACGCGTACCGACCTCTCGATGCTCGCCGTGTGTGCGGTGGTCGTCGGGGGCTCGGCGGTCTTCTGGGCGGTGATCCTGCGCTCGGAGCGCGTCACCCGCTGGCTGGCGGCGATACTGCGGTCGCTCACCGATCGGGTGGCCACCCGGTGGCCGTCGCTCGGCGATCGCCTCGCCGGGCACGACTTCGGTGCCGGTCTGCTCGACGTCCGCTCGTCGCTGAGGGTGCATGCCGGGCGCCCGTTCAGTCTGCTGGCGAGCACGGCGGTGGCGCAGTCGATCGGCGCCGTGATCCTGCTCGTGGCGCTGCGTGGGCTCGGTGTGGGCGACGAGTTGGGCGTCATCGAGTTTCTCCGTGTCTATTTCGTGGTCACCCTGTTGAGTTCGTTCGTTCCGGTTCCGGGTGGTGTCGGCGTTGTCGAAGCGGGCCTCACCGGGGCGCTCGTGGCCGCTGGCGTCGACGCGCCGAGCGCGTTGGCCGGGGTGCTCGTGTTCCGTCTGCTCACCTACGTCGCCCCGATCGTGTTGGGTGCAGCGCTGTACGTGTGGTGGCGGTTCGACGTGGCGCGGCGGGCCCGGCGAGCGGCAGAGATGAACTTGGTTGTCGCCGGGGCGGCCAGCGGTTCCGACCAGGTCCCCGAGCCGACAGTGAGCGCGCTCTAACGTCGGTGAGCACGCCATCGGGTGCGCACCGGGCCCGAGCGGACCACCGAGGAGACCACTGATGTCGTACATGTCGCCACCCCCACCCGGGTCGCCGCCGCCACCCCCACCCCCCGGAGGCGGGTATCCACCATCGGGCTGGAACCAGGGGTATCAGCAATCTGGGCCCAAGCCGGCCAACAACCTGGTGTGGGCGATCCTCACGACGCTGTTCTGTTGCCTGCCGTTCGGCATCGTCAGCATCGTGTTCGCCGCTCAGGTCGACGGGAAGTACAACTCCGGCGACTATGCCGGTGCTGTCGCTTCGTCGAAGTCGGCGAAGACCTGGGCCATCGCTGCGGCCGCGAGTGTCCTCGTGATCATCGTGCTGTTCTTCCTCTTCGCCGCCGTCGGCCTCGCCAGCACCAGCACCAGCACCGGATGACGGGGCGAGCTGCGACCGTCGGTGCTGCGGCGGCCGGCATCGCGTGGGTGGGCCTCGCCAACTGGTCGACACGGCCAGGGGCGTCGCTCGGCGTGTCGATCGGCTGCCCGTTCCACGCAGTCACGGGGCTCGACTGCCCCGGTTGTGGCTCGACGCGAGCAGTGGGCGCGCTCACACGGTTCGATCTCGGGGCGGCGTTCGATCAGAACGTGCTCGTGCCGCTCGCGACGCTCTTCGTGGTGGTGGCGTGGGCCACGTGGACGTGGGCGGTCTGGCACGGCCGTGCCCGCACGGATCTGATCCGCGGACGAGGGCCGGTCCTCGGGGTCGGCCTGGTGCTCGTCGGGTTCGCCGTGGTTCGAAACCTCCCTGCTGGTGGGTGGTTGGCGTCAGGGCTGGGGTCCGGGTCGAATTGAGCCCGCTGAACGGGGGATCGAGCCGCGCGAATCGAACTGCGCGAATCGGTGATCATCGAATAGGTTGCGGGCTGTGAATCGTGTGACGACTGCCCGACAGCACCGCCTCCAGCTCGGGTGGTGGCGCTGATGGCGCGCTTCGGCCGGGTGCTCACTGCCATGGTCACCCCGTTCGATGACGATGGCGAACTCGACGTCGATGCAGCGGTAGCGCTGGCCAAGTGGCTCGTCGAGCAGGGCAACGAGGGCCTGGTCGTGTCGGGCACCACCGGCGAGTCGGCGACGCTGTCGATCGACGAGAAACTCACCCTGTTCGAGGCGATCGTGAATGCCGTGACCGTCCCGGTGATCGCCGGAACCACCGGGTCGAACACCCGCCACGACATCGGTCTCACCGAGCAGGCCGGATACCTCGGAGTCGCCGGCATCCTCGGCGTCTGCCCGTTCTACAGTCGGCCGTCGCAGGCCGGACTCGAGACGCACTTCCGGGCCATCGCCGCGTCGACCGACCTGCCCGTCGTGCTGTACGACATCCCCAAGCGCACCGGCCGCGAGATCGCCGGCACCACGATCGTCCGCCTCGCTCACGACGTACCCAACATCGTTGCTCTGAAGGACGCTGCCGGGAACCCCGGCGCCACTGCCGCGGTCGCAGCCGCCTGCCCCGTTGCCTTCGAGATCTACTCGGGCGACGACACGATGACCCTGCCGCTGCTCGCGGTCGGTGCGGTCGGAGCGATCGGCGTGGCCACCCATTGGTGCGCTCCCGATCACGTCGCGATGTTCGAAGCGTGGGATCGCGGCGACGTCGCAGGTGCCCGCCGCATCAATGCCCGCCAGCTGGAGAGCTACGAGTTCGAGACCAACGACGACGCCCCGAACCCGGTACCGTCGAAAGCCATGTTGAGAACGCTCGGTCACGCTGTCGGGGAATGTAGGTCCCCGATGGGGCCGACGCCCCCCGGACTCGAACACGCCGCCCGCGGTGTGTACGAACGTCTGGTCGCCGCCCGTGGCTGAGCGGCGCCGAAAGGGTGCGACCGCATCCGGCGTCCCGGTCCGTGTCGTCTTTCTCGGCGGGCTCGGCGAGATCGGCCGCAACTGCATGGCGATCGAGCAGGGTGCTGCCGACGACCCCGATCGCACGATCATCCTCATCGACTGTGGGCTGATGTTCCCCGACGCCAACATGCATGGCGTCGATCTCATCCTGCCCGACTTCACGTACCTGCGCGAGAACGCCGAACGGATCGCGGCGCTGGTGCTCACGCACGGCCACGAGGACCATGTCGGCGCCATCCAGTACCTGCTGCGCGATCACGACGGAATCGGCGACCTCCGCAGCGATCCGCTGCCGATCTACGGTTCGGCGCTCACGCTCGGTTTGGCGCGCAACCGCATCGAGGAAGCGGGGTTGCTCCCGAAGACCGACATGCGCAAGGTCACCGACGGCCAGACCGTCGAGATCGGTTCGCTGTCGGTGGAGTTCATCCCGGTCACGCACTCGGTGCCGTACGCGCACGCGATCGCGGTGCATACCGCGCAGGGCGTCGTGTTGCACTCGGGTGACTACAAGATCGATCTCACCCCGGTCGATTCGCGTCGCACCGACCTCGCTCGCCTCGGCCAGTTGGCCAAAGATCCCGGCATCCGGTTGTTGATGTCCGATTCGACCAACGCCGAGGAGGCCGGCTATTCGCCGAGCGAAACCAGCGTGGGCGCGGTGCTCACCGGGCTGTTCGCTGCGCACCGAGACCGCCGCATCGTCACGGCCAGTTTTGCAAGTCACCTGCACCGCATCCAGCAGATCGCCGATGCCGCCATGGCCGATGGTCGCAAGATCGCCACGCTCGGGCTGAGCATGAAGAAGAACATCCGCCTCGGTCGTGAGCTCAAGGTGCTCGACATCCCCGAGTCGGCGATCATCGACATCGAGGAGATCGACAAGTATCTGCCCGGCCAGATCTGCATCATCTCCACCGGGTCGCAGGGTGAGCCGATGTCGGCGCTCGGGTTGATGGCTCGTGGCGAGAACAAGTGGCTGAAGCTCGGCGAGCACGACACCGTGGTGTTGTCGAGTCACGCGATACCCGGCAACGAGGGCAACGTGAACGCCGTCATCGACGGGCTCATCCGTATGGGCGCCGACGTGGTCCACTCGGGAATCATGGACGTGCACGCCACTGGCCACGCCCAGGCCGACGAGATCAAGACGTACCTGTCGATCGTCAATCCCGAGTGGTACGTGCCGATCCACGGCGAGTACCGCCACATGGTCGCCAACGCCAAGCTGGGTGAGCTGATGGGCGTGCCACACGACCGCGTGGTGCTGTGCGAGGACGGCGACGTCATCGAGTTGACCGACGACGATCTTCGCCCGATCGGTCGAGTGCCCGCCGGCTATCTGTACGTCGACGGCATCGTCGGCGACATCGGACAAGGCGTGTTGCGTGACCGTCAGAAGCTCGCCGAGGAAGGCGTGGTCGTGGTCGTCGTCACGGTCGACATCCAGACCGGCAAGGTGCTCGTCGGCCCCGAGATCATCACCCGTGGTTGGGTGTACGCACCCGAGGCCGAGGATCTGCTCGACGAGGCGTGTGACGCCGTTGCCGACGCCGTCGAGAAATCGCTCGGCAAGGGTGTTCGTGACGTCGAGGCCCTCGAACGCGACGTTCGTCGTGCGGCTGGGAAGTTCGTCACCGAACGCACCAAGCGGCGGCCGATGATCGTGCCCGTCGTCATGGAGGCCTGATTTGTCGCGGTTGCTCGCTGTCGCTGCGGTCGGCCTGCTGGCCATCGCCGGTGTTGCGTGTGGCGGCGATGGTGATGGTGATGGCGGTGGTGTCGGTGATGGCGGTGGTGTCGGTGCCGACGATGGGTTCGTGGCAGACATCCGCCCCGCGATCGACGCGATCGAGTCCGAGCTCGGTGCCGGGCAGGCGTTCTTCGAGATCACCGCGAGCCGCCAGGTGATCAACCTCTTCGTCGCCGTGGACGACGCAACGGCTGCTCTGCCGTACGTTTTCCTCGACGGCGAGCTGCAGCCGCCGGCGCCGAAGCTGACCGGTGCGTCTGGTTTCACGTTCGCTGGCAACGCTCTCGATTTCGACGAGGTTTCGATCCTCGACGCGGTCAGTAGCGAGTTGCCCGACTCCACGATCGAAGCGCTCAGCATCGAAGGCGGCGATGGTGGCACCGTTCGCTACGTCGTGGCCACGCTGTCGCCAGGCGGTGGCCGGCTGGATGTGACCGTGTCGTCCGACGGCGCCGTCCTCGAAGTCGACCCCGTCTCGTAGCTCGTCGGGCAGCGTACCCACCGTCCCGAACGGCAGACCGGGGACGATCCGCACGGTCGACCTGGGGAACCACCATGAACTTCGGATGCCCGAATCGATTGGCTGTGCGGACTGAATGACGAGGGGCAAGGCAACAGTGGATCGTCGCGTTGTTGACGTCGGTGATGTAGCTCACGTTTGCAACAGGGTTGCCAACGAGACGAGTCGGTCGCGCCCGCGCGACCCTGCATATTCGGAGGGTGTCACAGAGTTGTCGAGCACAGAATGACGCCGCGCTCCCGCGGACGCGTCACACTCCCGACAGCGTCTGGCCCACATCGGGAGCTTCGCCCGATGCCGGTTGAGCGGTCTCAGTGGCGTGTGGCCGTTCCGAGGGCCGCTCGCCACTCGGTCTGCTCGACCAGGATCCATTGGAAGTTGTGACGAGAGCTGGTCGAACGCGCGACCTCCTTCGCGTTCGTGGAACGGGTCGACCGGCAACCCCAGTTCGGCGAGTTGCACGAGAAACCTGCGCATCACCTGCGCAGGCATCGGCGAGTTTCTCGAGGCGATCGTGTCCGAGGCTTCTAATCGTCGACGATTCAACCGGCATGACAGGCACCGAGCCGCACCCGCATCGTCGGCGACGAGCCAGTTGCAACGCCGATCTCGGTTCGAGCAGGGATCCAGGTCCGGCCGTCGACGCTGACCCCATCGGGAGTTGCCTCGTACATGGTCAGCGTCGGCGGGTCAAAGCCCACCGCGAACCCGCAGCCGGGACAATCGAGCGCTTCGAGCGCCGTGAAATCGCGGCATCGGGGACAACGGAGCATCTGCACGGCGGACAAACTCGTGCCGATCTCGGCCGAGGCCTGGGCGATGAGCGAACACACCAGATCTGCGTGATTCGCTCATCGCAAGGGTGAGGGTCGCGGCGGCGCATGTCGCCCCTTGGTACCTTTGTCCGTGCCATGAGTACCTGGGGTCCGTCCAAGAAGCGTTCGACGTCGGCGAGCAAGAGGGCCACGCCCAAGAAGCGCTCCACCGCGACCCCGAAGCCGGCTGCGAAGGGTGTCGCCAGCGCGAGCCCGTCGAGTAAGAGCCCGACCGGCAAGGGGTCGATGAAAGCGACGTCGAAGCGCCCGAAGGCTGGCAGCATCGACGACCTCACCCCGCCCGAGGGGTCGAGCTCGCGGCGGGATGAGAGCCAGGCCGAGCTTCGCGAGCCGGTCGGTGGGCGCGAATCCGAATTCCTCGGACTCGGTCTCATCGGGCTGGCCGTCCTGCTCGCCCTTGCGTATCTGAACCTCGCAGGCCCGCTGGGTCGCGGGATCGAGACGCTGACCGGTTGGTTGTTCGGGCTCGGCCGCTTCGCCGTGCCCGTGGTGCTCGTGGCCGTCGGCATCTCGTTGCTGCGCAAGGGGCGATCCGCCAGCCCGTTCCAGTTGCTCGTCGGGTGGTTGTTGATGTCACTGTCCGTGCTCGGGCTGCTGCAAGTGGCTCGTGGGGCCGAACGACTCGGCGACGCAGCCGATGGAATCGCCGACGCCGGCGGTTGGATCGGGGCCCTCGTCGGCACGCCGCTCGAAGCACTGCTCGATACCGCAGGCTCAGCGGTGCTGTTGATCGCGGCGTTCACCGCGGGAGCGTTGCTGGTCACCCGCACGTCGATCAAGACCTTTGCCCAACAGACCGGCGGATTCCTCGCCGCCATCGGCGCACCCCTCGGGCGTGCCGCCAAGTCGGGCATCGGCAACATCTCCACCCTCAACAGCGATCGCCATGCCGACGCTGCAGCCGGCGCCGGTTCGCCCGACGCGATCGGTGTCGCCGGTGAAGCGTCGTCGCTGACGCCAGGGCTGTACGACTTCGCAGCGGAGGGCGACGATCTGGGCGGCGAGGCGGCTCCGACGACGGCCCGTCGCACGAAGAAGCCCAAGTTCGACACCGGCAGCCAACCGAGTCCGGCGGTCGTCGGCGACGGAGCCAGAGTCGGCGAGTGGGTCTTGCCGCCCATGTCCTTCCTCGATCGGCCAGGCGAGCAGAAGATCGACCGCAAGGCCGTTGAAGCTCGCGGTCGGATGCTGCACGAATCGCTGGCGTCGCACGGTGTCGAGACCACGCTGGTCGGTATGACCGTCGGCCCCACGGTGACCCGCTACGAACTCGAACTCGGCCCCGGCGTCAAAGTCGCGCGGGTCACGAGCCTGCACAAGGACATCGCGTACGCCATGGCGGCAGTCGATGTGCGCATCCTGGCCCCGATCCCGGGGCGGTCGGCGATCGGCGTCGAGGTGCCGAATCATCAGCGTCAACTCGTCGCACTCGGCGACCTGCTCGCGTCGCCCGAGGCCGCCAAGGCCGACAACCCGCTCGACGTGGCGATCGGCAAGGACATCGCCGGCAAGGCGGTGTTCCTCGACCTCGCCGCCACGCCGCACATGCTCATCGCCGGTGCCACCGGTGCCGGCAAGTCGAGCGGCATCAACTGCATCATCACGTCGCTGCTCATGCGCACCACGCCCGACGACGTGCGTCTCATCCTGATCGACCCGAAGCAGGTCGAGATGGGCCAGTACGCCCGACTCCCGCACCTGCTCACCCAGCCGGTCACCAACCCGAAGAAGGCCGCCAACGCCCTCGGGTGGGCCGTGAAGGAGATGGAGCGCCGCTACGACGTGCTCTCCGAACTCGGCTACCGCGACATCGGTGGCTACAACAAGGCGTTCGCCAAAGGCCAGATCCAGCCGTCGCTGGGATCAGAGATCGAGTACGAGCACCTGCCGTACATCGTGGTGGTCGTCGACGAACTCAACGACCTGATGATGGTGGCCGCCCGTGACGTCGAGGAGTCGATCACCCGCATCGCCCAGAAGGCTCGTGCGGTCGGCATCCACCTCATCGTGGCCACGCAGCGCCCGTCGGTGAACGTGATCACCGGCGTGATCAAGGCCAACATTCCCGCCCGCATGGCGTTCGCCGTGTCGAGCCTCACCGACAGTCGGGTGATCCTCGACCAGCCAGGCGCCGAGAAGCTGGTCGGCAAGGGCGACATGCTGCTGCTGCCCGGCAACTCGTCGGTGGCCAACCGCATCCAGGGCTCGTTCGTGAGCGAGGAAGAAGTGCGTCAGGTGGTCGCCCACTGGCGGACCCAGTCGCCCGAGCCGATCTACTCCAACGACGTCGAATCCGGCGGCGAGGGCGGCGACAGACCAGGCCCGGGCGGTGGGGCGGCCGGACAGCCGTCGCTGGTGCCACCACGTCCTGCGGGACCGAGCGGCTCGGGATCGTCGGCTGCTGGTGGCATGGCGTCGATGGACGATCTCGACGTCACCTCCGACGCCAATGCGTTCTCCGCCGGCGACGACGACGAGGACACCGCGATGATGCGCCAGGCGATGGAGCTCATCGTGCGCAGCCAGCTCGGCTCCACCTCGATGCTGCAACGCAAGCTCAAGGTCGGCTTCGCCAGAGCCGGCCGCATCATGGACCTGCTCGAAACGCGTGGCGTCGTCGGCCCCAGCGAAGGCTCGAAGGCCCGCTCGGTACTGATGACCGTGGAAGAGTTCGAACTGCTAAGACAAAACGGCCAAGTCTGAACCGGCAAGCCGACCCTGCCAACATGAGGTGATGGACCAGCCGACCGTCACCGAGTTCACGCCAGAGTTGACCGAGGTCGCCAGCGGCCTCGCCTTTCCCGAGGGGCCGATCTGCATGCCCGATGGGTCGGTGGTGCTGGTCGAGATGTTCGGACCGCGCCTCACCAGGGTGCATCCCGACGGCACGAAGGAGACGATCGCTGACGTCCCGGGCGGGCCGAACGGTGCCGCAGTCGGGCCTGACGGTGCGATCTACGTGTGCAACAACGGTGGTTCGTTCACCCCTGTGGACCTCGGCGACCTGATGCTGCCGGGTGGATTCAACCGCAACGGCTACCTGGGCGGACGCATCCAGCGGGTCGATGCCCACGACGGCACGGTCACCGACCTGTACACCGACTGCGACGGCAAGGCGTTGCGCGGCCCGAACGATCTGGTGATGGACGGCCATGGCGGCTTCTGGTTCACCGACCACGGCATCCGCGACACCGATGCCCGCACCGCCGACCTCACGGGCATCTACTACGCCCATGCCGACGGCTCGGGCATCAGCGAGGCGGTGTTCCCGACCGACTCACCGAACGGCATCGGTCTGTCGCCCGATACCGCCACGCTGTACTGGGCCGAGACCCACACCGGTCGCGTGTTCCAGCGGGCGGTCACCTCGCCGGGCGAACTGGCGCCATCGGACCTGCTCGATCCGGGCCTGCTGTACGGGCTTCCCGGCCATCAGTTCCTCGATTCGTTGGCCGTCGACGGCGAGGGCTGGGTGTGTGTCGCAACGATCTTCAACGGCGGCATCACGGCGATCTCGCCTGACGGTACCCAGGTCGAGCACTACGCCACGGGCGACCTGCTCACCACCAACATCTGCTTCGGTGGCGACGATCTGCGCACGGCGTACGTCACATGTTCGAGCACCGGCCGTCTCGTGTCGTTCCCGTGGCCTCGACCTGGTCTGCGGCTCGCGCACCAGTGATCCCGGTCGTCGACCTGGGCGGGTTCGTCGACGGCTCGCCGGCCGCGCGGGCAGTTGTCGGCAAGGAGATCGACCGCGCCTGTCGCGAGGTGGGATTCTTCACGGTGGTCGGCCACGGCATCGACCCGGCAACGATCGGCGACCTGCACCGGACGGCGCTTGCGTTCTTCGATCTTCCACTGGGTGATCGGCTCGCCGTAGCGATGCCCGAGCCTGGGTACCCATACGGCTACAGCCCTCTGCAGGCCGAGGCACTCAATCGTTCGATCGGCGGTGAGGCGCCACCAGACCTGAAGGAAACGTTCAACGTCGGCCCGATCGATCCACCGCCCCGCCCGCTCGATGAAATGGACGACGCCGACGAGCGCGCGGTCCATGCCCCGAACCTGTGGCCAGCAGCGCTCCCCGAACTCCGTCCGGTCGTCGAGGTGTACTACCGGGCGATGGCGTCGCTGTCGGCGACGCTGATGGAGACGTTCGCCGTGGCGCTCGACCTGTCCGACGACGCCTTCGCCTGCCACATCGACCGCCACGGGTCGGCGCTGCGCCTCGCTCACTACCCGGACATCGGCGCGATGCCGCCATCGGACGGCCTCTGGGCGGGAGCGCACACCGACTACGGCACGCTCACCGTGTTGTGGACCGACGGTGCTCCCGGCCTCCAGGTGGAGGCCCTCGATGGCGGATGGGTCGACGTCGAACCGGTCGACGGTGGACTGATCGTGAACCTCGGTGACCTGATGCAACGTTGGACCAACGACCGCTGGCGATCGACGATGCACCGCGTGGTGCCGGACGGTCGAAGCCGGCGCTTGTCGATCCCGTTCTTCCACAACGCGAATTGGGATGCCCGCATCGAATGCATCGTCGCCGGCGACGAGGCGCCCCGTCACCCGCCGACCACGGCCGGCCATCACCTGATGGAAAAGTTCCGCTCCACCATTGCGTGACTCGAACATCACTCGAGCGGTCCTTGGTGTGCGCCGCCAGGTAGCGTGTGCCCTCGTGTCCCAGCGCTTCTACATCGAGACGCTCGGCTGCCCGAAGAACGACGTCGACTCCGACAAGCTGATCGGCGCGCTCCTCGCGGACGGCATGGAAGCCACCGATGACGCCACCCTCGCGGATCTCGTCGTGGTCAACACCTGTGCCTTCATCGACGAGGCCCGTCGCGAGTCGATCGACACGATCCTCGCGCTCGACGAGCTGCGCGCCGACGGCTCACGTCTCGTCGTCACCGGCTGCATGGCCGAGCGCTACGGCGCCGAACTCGCGGCGGAACTCCCCGAGGTCGATCAGATCGCCGGGTTCGGTCAGGCGTTCAACGTCACCCCGGCCGAACGCGACGGCACCGAGGTGCCGCACGGCTCGGCTCCTGCTCGCAAGCTCATTGCGGTGTCGTCGACACCGCTGCCAGCGTTCGATCTACTCAACCTGCCCCGCCCGAAGTCGGCGGTGCCGTGGGCGTACGTGAAGATCGCCGAGGGTTGCGACCGCTCGTGCGGTTTCTGTGCGATCCCGAGCTTCCGCGGCCCGCAGCGCAGCCGTGACATCGCAGCGATCCTCGCCGAGGTCGATCAGCTCGAAGCCCGCGAGATCGTGCTCGTCGCACAGGACCTGGCGTCGTACGGCAAGGATCGCCCGGGAGAGCTGGGCGCCGGATCGATCGTGCCGCTGGTGAAAGCCGTTGCAGACGAAGTCGATCGCGTGAGGTTGCTCTACTTGTACCCGAGCGACCTCAGCGACGATCTGATCGATGTGATCTGTGATTCCGGCGTGCCCTACTTCGATTTGTCGTTGCAACACGTCAGTAAGCCGCTGCTGCGTCGGATGCGTCGATGGGGAGACGGTCAACGGTTCCTCGACCGCATCGCCGACATCCGCGACCGCGAGCCCGACGCCGCGTTCCGCAGCAACTTCATCGTCGGCTATCCGGGCGAGACCGAGGCCGACCACGACCAACTCCTCCACTTCGTCGAGGAGGCGCAGCTCGACTGGTGCGGCTTCTTCTCCTACAGCCGAGAAGACGGCACGTACGCGGCCGACCTCGACGGCGGAGTCGACCCGGCGTTGATGAGCGAGCGGCTCGCCGAACTGCGAGAGATGCAGGACGACATCACCGCAACTCGCCGAGATGCGCTCATCGGCTCCACGATCGAAGTGCTCGTCGACACCGTGGGTATCGGTCGGAGCCATCGGGAAGCGCCGGAGATCGATGGGGTCGTGCACCTCGATCCGGCCCTGAGTCCAGGCGAGTTGGTCTCGGTTGCCATCGTCGATGCCCTCGGGCCCGACCTGGTCGCGACCGGTGTCGACGTCGACGCTCTCGAGACGGCGGAATGACCGTCCCGCCCGACAAGCTCGCCACCTGGGCGAACGCGATCACCGTCGGGCGCCTCCTGCTGTCGCCGATCATGTTCTGGGCGATCCCGAACGACGACCAGGGATCGTGGATCGCCGTCGGGTTCTGGTTCGTGCTCTGTTCGAGCGATGGCATCGACGGCTACATCGCACGACGTCACGGCATCACCTCGGCCGGGGCCTTCCTCGATCCGCTCGCCGACAAGGTGCTCATCCTCGGCGCGATGTTCACCCTGGTGAGCACCGGGGTCTTCTGGGTGCTGCCGGTGATCCTCATCACCGCACGCGAATTCGTGATCAGCGTGTACCGGGTGTTGGTCGGGGGCAAGGGGATCAGCGTGCCGGCGAGCAGGCTGGCCAAGTACAAGACCGTGGCCCAGCAGTTCGCCGTGGCGTTCGCGCTGTTCCCGCCGACGGCGCTCGACGCCACGTGGCTGTGGAACACACTGCTCTGGCTCGCTGTCGTCCTGGCGGCCATCAGCGGCGCCCAGTATCTGTGGCGTGCCCGCCACGCGAGTGCCGACCAGACGGTGTCGATGACCGTCGATCAGGTGGGCTGAATGGCGTTGCGGTGCGACGTGCTGGCAGTGGGCACCGAACTGCTGCTCGGCCAGATCATCGACTCGAACTCGGCCTGGATGGGCGGGGAACTCGCCGCCAACGGCATCGACTCGCTGGTGCAGGTGAAGGTCGGCGACAACGTTGGTCGGATCGAAGCGCAGCTGCGGCGACTGCTCGAACATGCCGACGCCGTGATCATGTGCGGCGGGCTCGGCCCCACCCACGACGACCTCACCCGTGATGCGATCGCTGCGGTGATGGGCGTCGAGTTGGTGCTCGACCATGCGGTCGCCGACGTGATCCGCGAGATGTTCGCGGCTCGGGGTCGCCGGATGGCGGAGAACAACCTTCGCCAGGCCATGGTGCCTGTCGGGGCCGCGATCATCCCCCAGACCCGGGGCACGGCGCCTGGCCTGATCTGTCCGGTCACCGTCGGGGGTGTCGACAAGGTCGTGTACGCGGTGCCGGGCGTGCCGCACGAGATGTACGACATGATGCAGCGGGCGATCCTGCCCGACCTGCGACGCCGCAGCGGTGAGGACTCGGTGATCCGCAGTCGGGTGCTGCGCACGTGGGGTGAGAGCGAGAGTGGCCTCAACGAACGCCTCGACCACGTGATCGAACAACTCGACGGCCCTGACACGCCGACGCTGGCGTTCCTCGCCAGTGGTTGGGAAGGCCTGAAGGTCCGACTCACGTCCAAGACACCGACCGGGGCCGAATGCGACGAACAGCTCGACCACTGGGAACAGGTGGTGCGGGCCGAATTGGGCGACCTCGTCTTCGGCACCGACGACGACACGATGGAGTCGGTCGTGCTCGATCTGTGCCGGCAGCGGGGACTCACGTTGGCAACCGCCGAGTCGGTCACCGGTGGTCTCGTCGGTGCCCGCCTCACAGCGATCCCCGGGGCGAGCACGGTGTTCCGGGGTGCGATCGTCAGCTACGCCACCGAGGTCAAGCAGGAGCTGCTGGGCGTGGGGGAAGGCCCCGTGGTCAGCGAGGCCGCCGCCGGCCAGATGGCCCACGGTGTGCGCGAGCGGCTCGGCGCCGACATCGGCCTGTCGCTCACCGGTGTCGCCGGCCCCGACGAGCAGGACGGCCAGCCCGTCGGAACCCTGTATGTCGGTATGGTCGGGCCCGGATTCGACGAGGTCCGCCACGTCCGGCTCCCGGGCCAGCGCGAGCAGGTGCGCCAGTTCGCCGTGATCACCTCCCTCGGCTACCTGCGCTCACACCTCGCCGACGGGTATCTTCATGCACAGGCCCCCGTAGCTCAGCTGGACAGAGCAAGTCCCTTCTAATGACAAGGTCGCAGGTTCGAATCCTGCCGGGGGCGCTGTAGCCTGGAGACTTGCTGCGTCGACCAGGGTCTGACGCGGCCCCACCCCCGATCAGACGAGGTTCTGCGTGAAGTTCAAGAAGGGCGAAACCGTCATCTATCCCCAGCACGGCGCATGCGTGGTGCAAGGGACCAAGAAGATGGAGTTCTTCGGCGAGAAGCAGGAGTACCTGATCTTGAAGACGGTCATCAACGAGATGACCCTCAAGGTGCCGATCTCGAGCACCGACGACGTCGGGGTTCGCCCACCGGTGTCGGCCGACGAACTCGAAGACCTCGTGGCCGTGCTGGCCAAGCCCGATCCGCGCGTGCCGTCCAACTGGAGCCGCCGGTTCAAGAACCACCAGGAAAAGCTCAAGAGCGGCGACGTGTACCAGGTCGCCGAAGTGGTCCGGAACCTGGCCGCTCGCAACCGCGACGCATCACTGTCGGCAGCCGAGCGCACGATGTACGAACGTGCGCGTGTGAACCTGATCTCGGAGATCTCGCCAGCGTTGAAGGTGTCGGCCGAAGACGCCGAGGCCTACCTGGACGATGCCCTCGCCAAAGGCGTGCTGAAGGCACCGCCGGCGGAGCCCAAGAAGAAGAAGTAGCGGACGACACGGGTCAGACCCGTGTTGTCCCTCACAGGGTGAAGCGCACGGTCACCGGGAGGTGATCGCTGATCGCCGCCCAGTCCGCCCCGCCCGAGGGAACCGCCACCGTCACGTCCGTCGCCGTTTCTGGCAGCAGCACGTGGTCGAGCAACTGGGTCGGCGCCACCGATGGGTTGCTCATCGACGGCACGACGTGTTCCACGCCCGGCAGGATCTCGATGATCGACGGATCGCCGGCGTCGTTGAAGTCGCCGGCCACGACCGGTGGCGGATCGTCACCGATGTTTTCCACCAACTCGTTCACCCGGGCCGCCTCGGCGCGACGAGAGTCGGCGTCGTCGTGTGGGGAGAGATGCAGGTTGTAGATCATCAGCATCGATCGGTCGGCGCGCCCGACCAGACCCCACTGGGCGATGCGCCGTCGCCAGCTCCGCATCGGCCGGTCGTCCGACACCTCCGTGTGGCCGACTGCGTCGAGGAGATGCAGCGTCATGATCGCCATCCCTTCCGCGCGCCGCCACATCAGCTTCGTGTACGGGTAGTGCTTCACGACCCACGAGTACTTCATCTGCAGGGCGGTCGCCAACGCATCGGCCTGTCGTCTGCGTATCTCCTGGAGTACGACCACGTCGGGCGATTCGTTGCGAACAGCAGCGGCGAGCGACGCCATGTCGGGGAGCGCGGAACCATGCACGTTCCACGTGAGCACGCACCAGGCACCGCTCGCGCCCGCAGCGTGACTGGGGGAAACCAACGACATGTCGCCGAGTGTCGCATGTCGCCGTGCCAGACTCGGCGATCATGAGCACGATTGCATTCCTCGGTCTCGGCGTCATGGGCGCCCCCATGGCGCGGCACCTCGCAAAGGCGGGTCACCACGTCGTCGTCTACAACCGCACGGCCTCGAAGTCGCTGGCCTGGGTGGCGCTCAACGGAAACCAGGCGGCACCGACGCCGGCCGAGGCGGCAGCTGGTGCGGAGATCGTCGCACTGTGCGTCGGCAACGACGACGACGTCCGTGAGGTGGTTCTCGGGCCCAACGGTGCCCTCGGTTCGATGGATCCCGGGTCGATCCTGATCGATCACACCACGGCATCGGCGGGGGTCGCGCGTGAGTTGGCGGCTGCGTGCGCCGAACGGGGAGTCGGTTTCGTCGACGCTCCCGTGTCCGGTGGCCAGGCGGGGGCCGAGAGCGGTCGACTCACCGTGATGTGCGGGTGCGACGACGCCGAGGTGTTCACACGCGCGAAGTCGGCGATCGACGCCTATGCGAAATCGTGTGTGCAACTCGGGCCAGCCGGTGCCGGCCAGCTCACCAAGATGGTCAATCAGATCTGCATCGCCGGTCTGTTGCAGGGCCTCGCCGAAGCAGTCAACTTCGCCAAGCTCGCCGGGCTCGACGTCGACCAGGTCGTCGACGTCATCGGCAAAGGCGCGGCGCAGAGCTGGCAGATGGACAACCGTGCGCGCACGATGGCCACTGACGAATTCGAATTCGGCTTCGCCGTCGAGTGGATGCGCAAAGATCTCGGCATCGTGCTCGACGAAGCCGACCGCAACGGTGCTCGCCTGCCGGTGACCGCACTGGTCGACCAGTTCTACAAGGAGGTCGCTGCGCAGGGTGGCGACCGGTGGGACACCAGCAGCCTCATCCGTCTGCTCACCTGAGCGGCGCTCACCCGGGGCGGGTGAAGTGCTCCTGGGCGTATTCGTAGACGCCTTGATCGTGCGAGAACTCGACGGTGTTGCCATCGGGGTCACGAACCATGCAGATGTAGCCGATCGGGTACGGGAGTTGCAGCGGAGGGGTGGCCAGCCAGCCGCCCTCTTCGGCGAGAACGGCGATGTCGTCGATGTCGCCGCGCTCGGCGACCTCGAAACCGAGGTGGGCGAACGACCCCAGCGGCGTGGGTTTCGCGTTCGCATCGGGCTCGTGGCCCTCGAAGAACTGGGCGAACACCAAGATGAACGGCGTGTCAGGTGCATCGGGGTGACCGAGCCACGCCCCGTATCCATGCGGGTCCTCGCGCTTCACCAACAGCTGCAATGGCGTGTATGTGGTGTACCACTCGATCATCGCGTCGATGTCGGTCACCGACAGCGCGAGATGCGTCCAACGGGGAAGACCTGCCACGAACGCGAACCTATGCCGACAGCGCAGTGGCGAGCGCATCGATGATGCGGTCGACCTGTGCGTCGGTGGTGACGAACGGCGGGCAGAACGTGACGGTCTCGGTGCCGATCGCCCGGGTGACCACGCCGAGTTCCAACATGCGGTCGCGCACCGCCATGGCGTTCTGGTCGGGACGCATAGCGGCGCCGAAGATCGCGACTTCGCCGCGCAGGTGATCGAACGCGCCATCGGCTTCGAGCGACCGCAGGCCCGATTCGAGGCGGGCGCCCATCTTCACCACGGTGTCGAGGAGGCCTTCGCGTTCGATGATGTCGATGTTGGTGAGTGCGGCGATACATGCTGCCGGGTGACCGGAGTAGGTGTAGCCGTGGCGCAGGATGAAGTCGGCGTCGGCTTCGAGTGCTGCACGTACCTTCTGCCCGACGATCACCCCGCCGAGGGGTTGATAGCCGGAGGTGACACCCTTGGCGAACGAGGTGAGATCTGGCGTGACGCCGTAGTGGTCGGCGCCGAACCACTTACCCATCCGGCCGAAACCGGTGATCACCTCGTCGAAGATCAACAGCGCCCCGTGCTGATCGCACAGCCGTCTCGTCTCGGCCAGATAGCTGTCGACAGGCGGGAACACCCCGGCAGCGCCCTGCACCGGCTCGGTGATCACGGCGCACAGACGCTCGGCGTGCTCGGCCATCAGTACCGACAACGCCTCGATGTCGTCGCTCGGCACCTGGACGACATCGGCGAGCAGTTCGCCGTAGCCCTCACGGTTGAGGGCGATGCCCTGGGCGCTCGTGCCTCCGTAGTTCGTGCCGTGGTAGCCACGCACCCGCGAGATGATCAGGCGACGCTCGGGGTGGCCAGCCTGTACGTGGGCGAGCCGGGCGAGTTTCATCGCCGAGTCGACCGCCTCGGAACCCGACCCGGCGAAGAACACGCGGGCGTCGGGCATCGGCGTGAGTGCGGCGATCCGTTCGGCGAGCGCGTCGGCTGGCGCATTGGTGAACGGGTCGAAGCACGAGTACGCCTCGATCGTGGAGATCTGGGCGGCGACTGCGTCGGCGATCTCTCGGCGACCGTGGCCGACCTGGCAATACCAGAGGCTCGCCATCGCGTCGACGTATTCGTTGCCGGCGGTGTCCCACAGCAGCGAACCCTCACCTCGTGCGATGGTGATGAACTGCTCGCGGGTCGGCTTGGCGAACGGGTGGAGGAAGGCGCCGGGCATCGTCGCATTCTGCCAGCCGACATCGGCCGAGCCTGCTCCCATTCGACGGCTGTGGCAAGGTCTCACCATGACCACCCGGTTCGTCGTACCATGACCACCCGGTTCGAAGAGGCCGCTGCCCGGGTCAGTGCCGGGGGCGATCACCATGTCGAAGCAGCGCAGCTCGTAGGGCTGATGACGCTCGACGAGCGGCTCGGCTGTCTCGACGGCGACACACCGTTCTGGCCCGGGCTGCTCGACATGACCGCTGGCGGCTACTACCGCCACCCTTGGCCGGCGGCGCACGTCGAGCGTCTCGGGATCCCGGGCATCGACTTCGCCGACGGACCGCGGGGATGCGTCGTCGGCGACGCGACGGCGTTCCCGGTGAGCATGGCCCGTGGTGCCACCTTCGACCCCGACCTGGAGGAGCGGATCGGCGAAGCGATCGGTGCCGAACTCCGGGCGAGCGGCGCCACGTACACGGGAGCGGTGTGCATGAACCTGCTGCGCCATCCGGCGTGGGGGAGGGCGCAGGAGACCTACGGCGAGGACCCCCACCACGTCGGCGTGATGGCATCGGCGTTTACGGGCGGCTTGCAGCGCCATGTGATGGCGTGCATGAAGCACTTCGCCCTCAACTCGTTGGAGAACGCCCGATTCACCGTCGATGTCACAGTTGACGAGCGAGCTCTCCACGAGGTGTACCTCCCGCACTTCGAGCGAGTCGCCGCCGAGGGGGTGGCGTCGGTGATGAGCGCCTACAACTCGGTGAACGGCGAATGGTGCGGCCAGAGCGAGCACCTGCTCACCGACATCCTGCGCGACGAATGGGGCTGGGACGGTTTCGTGACCTCCGACTTCATCTTCGGCCTCCGCGATCCGGCGTTGTCGCTGGTAGCCGGGCTCGACATCGAGATGCCGTTTCGTCAGCAGCGGGCGATGGCGCTCGGTGGGGCGCTGGAGCGCGGTGAGCTCTCGGAAGCGGACGTCGATCGGTCGGTCGGGCGCATCGTGGCGACGTTGCTGCGATTTGCGTCGGTGTTCGAACACCAGCCGCCGCCCGACGTGGTCGGCTGCGACGATCACCGGTCGCTCGCCCGAGAGGTCGCGGCGGCGTCGACCGTGCTGCTGCGCAACGAGGGCCTGCTGCTGCCGCTCGATGCCTCCTCGGTCGATCGGATCGCAGTGATCGGCCGACTTGCCGCGGTGCGCAATCTCGGAGATGGCGGATCGAGCGATGTGCGTTCGTCGCACGTCGTCACGCCGCTCGACGGGTTGCGGTCCCGATTCGGTGCCGACCATGTCGTTCATGCCGACGACGACGTCTCGATCGCGGCCGACGCAGACATCGCCGTGGTGGTCGTCGGCTACACGAAGGCCGACGAGGGCGAGTGCATCGAGGCTGCCGGTGCCGACGCACTGGGGCGAACGATCTTCCCGCCGATCGACCACCCGACGCTCGGTAACGGTGCCGACTGGACGCCACCATTGGGTCCGATCCGGCAGCCTGCTGCCCCGAGCGGGAACACAGTCGATCGAATGTCGCCTGGCGGCGACCGGATCTCGTTGCGGCTCTCCGATGCCGACGAGGCCCTCATCGCCGCAGCCGCCGCGGTGAACGACCACGTGGTCGTGGTGGTCGTCGGGGGGTCGGCGGTCGTCATGCCGTGGGCGTCCACGGTGCAGGCTGTGCTGATGACCTGGTACTCGGGCGTGGAAGGCGGCACGGCGCTCGCCGACGTGCTCGCAGGTGACGTCGAACCGGCGGGTCGCCTACCGTTCGTCGTGCCGACCGAAGCTGGGCACCTTCCCGACTTCGACCGCGACGCCACCGAGGTCATCTACGACCTGTTCCACGGCCAGTGGATGCTCGATCGTGACGGTCATACAGCCCACTTCTCGTTCGGTTGGGGGCTCGGGTGGGGTGCTGTCGACCTCGTCGGCGCCGTGTTGGCCGATCCGACGACGCTCGTCGCCTCGATCCACAATCCGACCACCCGTGCGCTGCGGCCGGTCGTGTTCGTACATGCCGGCCTCGAGCGCAGCGACTGGGAACGTCCCCATCGTCGACTCGTCGGGTTTGCGCGCTCGCTCGTGGAACCAGGAGCGACGGTCGAGGTAGAGATCGAGATCGACTGGTCGATGCTCGACGTACGCGTCGACGGCGACTGGGTCACCGAGTCCGGTGAGTACGTACTCGACGTGGGCCGCCACGCTGGTGACGCGTCGGCTGTCAGCGTGGCGGTACACCGCTAGCCTCGACCGGCATGCGCAAGCCTGAAGTCACCATTCCCGACGGAACTCCACCCACAACGTTGCTGATCGAAGACGAGACGGTCGGCGACGGTGACGAAGCCGTTGCCGGCCAGAACGTCAGCGTCCACTACGTGGGTGTGTCGTGGTCGACCGGCGAGCAGTTCGATGCGTCGTGGGACCGCATGGAGCCGTTCCAGTTCGGCCTCGGCCGCCGCCAGGTGATCCAGGGCTGGGACGACGGCGTGCAGGGCATGAAGGTCGGCGGTCGTCGTCGCCTCACCATTCCGCCCGAGATGGGTTACGGCGCTGCTGGTGCCGGTGGTGCGATCGGTCCGAACGAAACCCTGGTGTTCGTGGTCGATCTGCTCGCTGTCGGCTGATCGTCGAACGTTCGGCGTCAGTTCGTTGCGTCGGTGGATCGACTCACGGCACGCAGGAACAGGTAGCCGGCCACACCAGCGATTGCCGAGGCGGCGAGGATGCCGATCTTGGCCTGGTCGGCGAGCGTTCCCGGCTCGAAGGCCAGTTCGGTGACGAACAGCGCCACGGTGAACCCGACGCCACCGAGTATCGCCACGCCGAACATCTGCAGTGTCGAGGCCCCAGCGGGTTGTTTCCCGACACCGAGACGGATCGCCAGCAGTGCGAACAGCATGATCCCGGCAGGCTTGCCGACGACGAGACCCAACATCACGCCGAGGGTCACCGGCTCGGAGAACGAACTCGTGAGGTCGTCCCACCCGACGCGGACACCGGCGTTCGCCAGCGCGAACACCGGCACGATGAGGAACGTGGTCCACGGCAACAGCCGGTGCTCGAGACGGTCCAACGGCGGCTGGCTCTCGGCTGCCAGCATGATCAGCTCGTTGAGCGCATCTGCCTCCAACGCCTCCTCGTCGTCGGCGCTGTCTCCCGCATCGTCGACGTCGGCTCGACCTCTGGGCGCTCCTGCGTCCTCGACCTGTCCGACAAGATCTCGTGCCCGTGGCACGAAGAATGTCGGGCGGAAGAATGCGTGGCTCGGCGTGGCGAGGCCGAACGCCACCCCGGCGAGCGTGGCGTGCACCCCCGACTCGTGCAATGCCAACCAGCAGAAGGCGGCGAGCACGAAGTAGGGAACGAAGGCCCGGACGTCGGCCCGGTTCAACACGATCGCCCCGACGATGCAGCCGAGTCCGACAGCGAGCCATCCGAACGACAGGTTCGACGTGTAGAACACGGCGATGACCAAGATGGCGCCGAGGTCGTCGACGATGGCCACCGTCAAGAGGAACACGACCAACGACGAAGGCACACGCCGCCCGACCAGCGACAGCACACCGACCGCAAAGGCGATGTCGGTCGCCATCGGGATACCCCATCCGCCGGCTCCGGGGCCGCCGAGGTTGAACAGCGTGAAGACCAGCGCTGGCACGATCATCCCGCCGAGGGCAGCGAGGGCCGGGAGGGCCGCAGCGCGAGGGTCGCGAAGCTCGCCTCGCACCAATTCGCGTTTGATCTCCAACGCGACCACGAAGAAGAAGAACGCCATCGCGAGGTCGTTGACCCAGCCGCGCAGGTCGAGGTCGATGTGGATCAGGTCGCCGAGGTGGAACGACACAACGGTTTCCCACAACTCGACGTAGGAGTCGCCGAAGCCCGAGTTCGCCCACACCAGCGCCACGACCGCCATGGCCAGCATGGCGACGCCGCCCGCTGCCTCGGTGTCGGCGAAACGTCGGAGTGGACGAACGACGGCGCGTGGTACGCGTCGCTCGGACGCGCTCCACGGCCGAGGGGTCGGTGGCGGGGCGGCCGCAGCGCCGGGAGCCTGGTCGTCGGTGATCACTTCGTCGGACACGTTCGCGATTCTGCACCCTTGGGCGCGCTGACCGTGCATTTCCAGCGTCGTGTGGTGGTGGTCAGCGCTGCGAGCCTGCGTCGCCGCAGATGTCGAGTGCGACCAGAGCGAGAGTTCGCGCGGTGACGACCACATCGTCGAGCACGACGTGCTCCGACGGTGAATGGGCGTCGACGACGTCTCCCGGCCCGTACTGGATCGTCGGAACGCCACCCAGGCCCGTGAGGAGACGAAGGTCGCTGCCGTACGGCGCGCCATAGACCTCCAGTGGGCGTTGCTCGCTCCCGATGTCGTGGGCTGCGCGGACACGTTCGATCAGGTCGCTGTCGTGCGGCAGGCGGCCAGACGCGAACTGTCCGCCCCACCATTCGACTTCGACCGGGTGTGCGCGCAGCCACGCATCGCTCTCGCCGGCCTCGGCGACGGCGATCTCGAACTCGGCCTTTGCCTGTTCGATCGGTTCGCCGATCGCGATGCCGAAGCGGCCCTCGGCGACGAGGAGATCGGGCACCGTCGAGGGCCAGTCGCCGGCGGTGACCGTGCCGATCGACAACGGGTGTGCGAGGTCCCAGCGCTCGATCAGCGGATCGACCGTCTCGTGGCGTCTGGCCTCGAGTCGCTGGAGTGCAGCGAGGACGGGCACGAATTTGTCGATGGCGCTGACGCCGCTCGCTCGCTGTGCGGCATGGGTCGCCTGTCCACGGATGCGCAGGCGGAACGTGAGTGCGCCCGAGTTCGCCGGGATGATGTCGAGACGAGTCGGCTCGGGGCTGATGCGGGCGTCGGCTGTCCATCCCCGCTGCAGGGTGGCGAACGTCCCGAGACCGCCGTCTTCCTCGCCTTGGACGGAGGCGACGAGCAGGTCGCCGCCCAAGGTGACGCCCGATGCCCTGATCGCTTGGACTGCCCAGTGAGCGGCGATGAGTCCAGCTTTCATGTCGCACGCTCCGCGGCCGAAGAGTCGGCCGTCTCGAACGGTGGCGCCGAACGGGGCATCGCTCCAGGCTTCGCGATCGCCGGTCGGCACCACGTCGATGTGCCCGTTGAGCATCAGCGTTCGGCCGGGATGTGCATCGATGCCGGGGAGTCGAGCGACGAGACCCCACGCTTCGCTGCGGTCGACCTCCATGCCAGGGAAGTCGGGGTGTGCGCTGATCGCCGCGAGGTCGATCTGCCAGAGGTCGACATCGAGCCCGCCCTGATCGAGTAGTCGGCTCATGTGCTGTTGAGCGTCGTTCTCGGCGTCGAGGACGCGTGCGGTGTCGGTGGGAGAATTCATTGCGTCGCACGGTGCCGGCTGGGCCCTGCGCGATCGCTCCACACGCCCCCCCTCGATCGGCACCGGCTACCATTTGGCTCCATCAGCGAACGACAGGGGTACAGATCATGAGAGCCGCAGTACTCAACTCGATACCGGGACACCTCGACATCGAAGACGTCGACGTCGGCGAGCCCGGCCCGCGGGAGGTGCTGATCCGCACCTCGGCGGCGGGTCTCTGCCACAGCGACCTGCACTTCATGGAGGGCAAGTATCCGTTCCCGTGCCCGGCCGTGCTCGGCCACGAGTCGGCTGGTGTGGTCGAAGCAGTGGGGACGATGGTGCACTACGTGCAGCCGGGCGACCACGTGATCACGTGTCTGTCGGCGTTCTGCGGGCACTGCTCGCAGTGCACCGACGGCCATCTGACGTTGTGCGAGAACAAGGGCACCGAACTGGTGCGCCAGCCCGGCGAACCACCACGCCTCAGTCGAGGTGGTGGCGAAACGGTCAACCAGTACCTGCACCTGTCGTCGTTCGCCGAGCAGATGCTGGTGCACGAGCAGGCGCTGGTGAAGATCGACAAGGACATGCCACTCGACAGGGCGGCGCTGATCGGTTGTGGCGTCACCACCGGGCTGGGCGCCGTGTTCCGCACCGCCCGTGTCGCTCCCGGAGAAACCGTGGTGGTCATCGGCTGCGGTGGGATCGGATTGTCGGCCGTGCAGGGCGCCAGGATTGCTGGCGCGAACAAGATCATCGCCGTCGACATGAACGCCTCCAAGCTGGAACTCGCCCAACAGATGGGCGCAACTCACGTGATCAACGCGTCGAGCGACGATCCCGTCGTCGCCGTGAAGGATCTGACCGGTGGGGGAGTACACCACTCGTTCGAGGCGGTCGGGCTCAAGCAGACCGCCGAGCAGGCCTACCAGATGTTGCGTAATGGCGGTCAGGCCACCGTCATCGGGATGATTCCGGTGGGCACCATGATCGAGATCCACGGCCCCGAGCTGCTCTCCGAAAAGACGCTGACGGGGTCGAACATGGGATCGAACCAGTTCCGCACCGACATGCCCCGCTACGTCGACATGTACCTCGACGGTCGGCTGCAACTCGACGAGATGGTGTCGAAGATCATCACCCTCGACGAGATCAACGACGGTTTCGCCGACATGAAGACCGGCAACATCGCCCGCAGCGTCATCATCTTCGACTGATCGCTGCCGCCCACGAAGCGACGTGCCGCTCGGCCTACACCAGGCCGAGCGCCACCATCGCCGTCGCCACGCGTTCGAATCCGGCGATGTTGGCGCCGTGCACGAGGTTGCCGGGAGCATCGAAGCGATCGGCGTACTCGAAGCATGTCTGGTGGATGTTCTTCATGATCTCGGCGAGGCGGGCTTCGGTGTGCTCGAACGTCCACGAGTCGCGGCTGGCGTTCTGCTGCATCTCCAACGCGGAGGTTGCGACCCCGCCAGCGTTGGCGGCCTTGCCAGGACCGAAGGCGATACCAGCGGAGTTGAAGACCTGGACCGCCTCGGGGGTGCACGGCATGTTGGCACCCTCGGCCACCGCGATGCACCCGTTGCGGGCGAGGGCCTCGGCATCGCGCCGGATGAGTTCGTTCTGGGTGGCGCACGGCAACGCCACGTGGCACTCGACGTCCCAGATGTTGCCGCGTTCGGCGAACGTGGCCGAGGGCACCTCGTCGAGGTAGGCGGAGATGCGTGCACGGCGATGGAGCTTGACGTCCTTCAGTACGTCGAGGTCCAGTCCGGCGGGATCGTGCACGAATCCGGACGAATCGGAACACGCAGTCACGGTGGCTCCGCGGGCCTGTGCTTTCTCGATGGCGTGGAGCGCGACGTTGCCGGATCCGGACACGATCACCGTGCGCCCGTCCAGCGACTCACCTCGCGTCGCCAGCATCTCCTCGACGAAGAACACCACGCCGTATCCCGTTGCCTCGGTGCGCACCAGCGCGCCGCCCCAGGCGGTGCCCTTGCCGGTGAGGACACCCGATTCGTAGCGGTTGGTGATGCGCTTGTACTGCCCGAAGAGCCAGCCGATCTCGCGTTCACCGACTCCGATGTCGCCCGCTGGCACGTCGGTCTGCTCGCCGAGGTGCCGATACAACTCGAGCATGAAGCTCTGGCAGAACTTCATGATCTCGTCGTCGGAGCGCCCCTTCGGATCGAAGTCGGCGCCGCCCTTGCCGCCGCCGATCGGCATACCGGTGAGCGCGTTCTTGAAGATCTGCTCGAAGCCCAGGAACTTCACGATGCCGAGGTTCACCGACGGGTGGAACCGCAGCCCGCCCTTGTACGGCCCGAGGGCGCTGTTGAACTCGACGCGCATCCCACGGTTGATGTGCACCTCGCCGTCGTCGCCCCGCCACGGGACCCGGAAGATGATCTGTCGCTCCGGTTCGCAGATTCGCTGGATGATCTTCTGGTCGGCGTACTCGGGGTGTTTGGTGATCACCGGACCGAGCGATTCGAGCACTTCGTGGACCGCCTGATGGAACTCGACCTCGCCGGCGTTGCGCCGAACGACGTCGTCGAAGATCGGTTCCAGTTTCTCGTCGATCATGGCTGGGCTGTCCTGTGATGCATCATGGCGGACACCACGATGGACGACCGCCACGGTGATGTGCAAACCCAGAAGCATTAGCATGGCTAAAATCAGGATGTGGAGCCCGTCGGCACAGGTTTTCCAACCATCGATGACGCACTCGGGGGGCTGATCACCGGCGACAACGTGGTCTGGATCTGCGACGACGATGACGACGACGTCTATCGCACTCTCTGTGTGGGTCTCGCCGGGGCAGCGAGCGGACAAGCCCAGCGGCTCCTCCACGTCGGATTCGGTACCGAACGGAGCTGGGAGTCACCGAACGTCGAGCGGCTCGACGCCAGCGCCACTAGTGCATACAGCCGACCGTCGACGCTGGGCGACGAACTCGATCGACGCTTCCAGGCTCGACCACCGACGTGCGTGATCGTCGACGACCTCGCCAGCGCTGTCCGACGGTGGGGAATCGAGGCGTCGGTCGAGTTCTTCTCGCGAGTATGCCCATCGATGCTCCAAGCCGGGGTGACCGCATACTGGAGGATCGGTGCCGACGTGGGCCGACCGGCGATTGAATCGATCCGCCAGATCACACAGTGTCTGATCGACGTGCGCGGGGGTCGCCTCCGAGTCGTCAAAGCGGAGGGGCGAGCCGAGTTGAAGCAGGCCGTGCAGTACCGGCTGACCGCCGACGACGGTGCGCTCGTGGCGTCGCTCGCCCCGGCAGGCGGCAGACTCGCTCTCGGACTCGTCACCTTTCGCAGGGACCTGGGATTGACGCAAAGCGAGCTCGCGACGATCGCCGGCGTCACTGCCAGTGCGATCTCCCAGGCCGAATCCGGCGCTCGTGGCCTGTCGGTCGACACGTTGCTGCGCATCTCCGATGCGCTCGCCGTGCCGCTCGACCGCCTCGTCAACTCGGGGCCTCGCCCGACCTACCATCTCGCCCGCCACGATCGCAGCCGCCTCGCAGGCAATGGTGTCGTCGCCCTCGTCCCGGACGCCTCGATCGGCACGCGTGTCTATCTGGTCGAGCTCGGCGCAGGTGTGGTGCAAGCCCCGGTCGTAGCCCATCAGGGAGTCGAGGTGGTCGCCGTGGCGCGCGGTCTGGTGCAGGTCGACCTGGGAGACGATCGACCGGTACTCCGAGCCGGCGACGCCCTCGTGGTGGAGTCGACGGTCGTGCGGAGCTGGCGCAACCTGCGTCGCGAGCCGGCGCGTTTCTTTCGAATCCTGCGCGATTGACACCTCGAGTCCGATTGCTGACAGCGGCGCTCTACCCGGGCGTCGGCGGCTCGTGGCGGACCTGGTTTGAGAGCCTTCCGGAGGAACCATGTCCGACAACACGACCAACACGACCGCCACCACGCCTGCAAGCGCTCTGCGCAGTGATCAGGCCGAGATCGAGATTCCCGCAGGTGCCGAGCAGTCGCTGCGAGCCCAGGTCGAACGGTCGCAGCAGCAGGTGCTCGAACTCGAATCGGCCATGGAAGGCATGCTGCGCGATCACGACACGATCCAAGAGGACCTCGATCAGACGCGAACGCTCATCGGGGGTGTGCGAGCCGACCTCCGACAAGCGCTCCGAGCGATCAGCCGCATCGAGAAAGGGACCTTCGGCCAGTGCGTCGGATGTGGCAATCCGATCTCGCCCACCCGCCTCGAGCGATCCCCGAAGCCGAGCGCTGCAGCACCTGCGCCTGACCCGATCTCGTCGGTGTGGTCGGCCTGATTCGTTCGACGGGCCGGTCTCAACGGAGTTGCGCGAGCTGCGACACGTCGTCGCTTGGCAGGTCGCCGTCCGTCGGTGCCGACACCGACATGTAGTTGAGTTCGACCACACCGCGCAGGGTGGTGAGGAACGCGACGTCCGACGCATCAGCGCCGGTTGCGATGCGCACCATCGAGCTGCGTGGGGCGAGACAGGTCGGGTCGACGACGTACCAGGCTCCGTTGAGGCAAGCCTCGGTGACCACGTGGAAGTCCATAGGGAAGAGTCCCGGCGCATACACCGACACCACCCGCGCTGCGACGTTGTTCGCCCGGAGCAGCGCTGCAGTGAGGTGCGCGAAGTCTCGACATACGCCCTCCCTTCCGAGCAACGTCGCAACGGCACCGTCGATCGGTCGCGAAGAACCGGTCACATACGCGATGTTGACGCCGACCCAGCTCGACACGCCTGCCAGGAGATCAGCGCCGGCGAGTCCGCCGAACTCGGTTCGCGCCAACGGGCCGAGGCGGTCGGATTCGCAGTATCGACTCGGCCGGATGTATTGAAAGACATCGCGAGCCGTCGCCGTCGTTGTCGCCGGCGGCGCATCGCCGACCACTGTCGCTTGGTAGTCGACGAGCAGGAGGCCTCGCCCGACGTTCTCGAGAAAGCACAGGTTGCCGTTCGATGTCGCAGTGACCGGCACACCGTCGACGCTCGCCAACATTTGCTCGTCTCTGCGGCCGTACCCATCGGCAGCGGCGATTGCCAGCACGATGTCGGACTCCTCGACGACGAAGAGTTCCAGATGGGCCGTGACGAACCGTCGAGACGCAGACGGTTGCCGAAGGTGGTCGTTCATGAACTGGGTCCCGATTCAACGGCCGATCGGATGCACCCATGTACGAAGTCGAGTTTCTCGACCACCCGCGGTGACAGGACGAACGGGTACAGGTCGGATTGGCCGATCGACCGCGCCATGGCGTTGAGAGCGAGCGTGAGACCCAACCACGACTGCACCATCTCGCCGATGGTGATGTGGTCGCGTGTCGTCCACGTCGCTCGGCCTGCCGACTGGGCCGGCTCGCCCACCTCCAGCCCGATCGCCTCGGCCGTGGCCAACCCGGCATCGATGTGGAGATGGTGGGCGAATGTCTCGGCCCAGTCCTCCCACGGATGCATCGTCGCGTACCTGCTCACATGGGTGTGCGGCCAGTCGGCATCGCTTTGGGAGTAGTAGCGGACGAGAGCGTCCTCGTAGGGCATGCGCTCGTCACCGAACAGCTCGCGAAACGCAGCGACGTTCCCGGGCTGCTCGACCAGACTCGTCCAGTAGTAATGACCGATCTCGTGTCGGAGGTGACCCAACACCGTGCGATAGGGCTCGCCGAGCTGCTGGCGGACGAATTCGCGATGCGCATCATCGGACTCGGACAGATCGAGCGTGATGACCCCCGAGTCGTGACCGGTGATCACGTTGCTGCCGCGTGACGACAACAACTCGAATGCCACGCCCCGCAGAGGGTCGACCGATCGATCGATCACCGGGAGCCCGAGACCCATGAGTTGATGGAGGAGCCGACGCTTGGCGGCTTCTGCGTCGGCGAACGTCTCGATCGAGTCGACCTCGGTATCGTTCGGCCGCACGGCGGTGAGGCGGCAACTCGCGTATCGATCGGCCACGTCATCTTCGGGAACCAGCCAGTTGCAGCGGGTGACCAGTCGGTTCGAACAGTGCCGGAATCGGCCTGGCTGACCGTCGAGTCGTTCGAGCGCCGACTCGACCGAACGAAGGGCGACCAGCTGGCCGTTTTCCGGGATGTACCCGAGCTGCGACCCGCAGCGCAAGCAGGTCGAGTTGTCGAAGAACAGCAACTGCTGACAGACCGAGCACGCGAACGGCTGCAAGCACTGAACCTAACGGCGAACTCGCGGTCTCTGCAGCAGGGGCTACAGGGCTGCATGCTGGGTGGCCACGTCGACCGACACGGTCAGCTTGCTCTTCTTGGCGTCGGTGAAGATGATGCCCCTCAGTGGGGGAACGTCGGAGTAATCGCGGCCGCGAGCGGCGGTGACGTATCTGGGGCCGGCGAGTTGGTTGTTGGTCGGATCGATACCGAAACAACGACCGCTGCCGAGGTGGATGCTGACCCATGCGTGAGAGTGATCGACACCGGTCGAGCGTGGTTTCCCCGGCGGTGGCTTGGTTTCGATGTATCCGCTGACTTGGCACGCCGCGAGTCCGAGCGAATGCAACGACCCGATCATGACGTGAGAAAAATCCTGGCAGACGCCTTTGCGAATCTCCATCACGTCGACGAGCGGCGTGTCCACCTGGGTCGCGTCGGCGTCGAACTCGAAGCCGGCATGCACTCGTGCGCACAGCGAGACGACACCATCGGCAAGTGACACCCCGTCGGCGAACGAGGGTTGCGCGTAGGCGGCGAGTTGCGCCGAACGTGTCACCCGCTCGGAGTCGATCGAGAACTCGATCGCGTCCAGATCGTCGGGGCTGGAGCTGGCAACCGTGTACGTCGCCCACGGCTGCTGGCCCTTACGCATGGAGATCTGTGAAGTCGGCAGCGGGTCCGTCGGCGCCGCTCAGCGACGGCTGATCGGACGTGAGCTGCACCAGGTAGCCGGACACGAATCGCGCCGCCAGCCCGAGTCGGCGGAGTGCATCGACGAGGAGCCAGCCGCTGTCGCGGCACGACCCGATGCCCCGCGTGAGGGTGTCATCGGTTGTCTGAACACCAGGATCCACGCGGATCGAATAGTCGATGTCGTTGTAGAGGCGTCGGTTCAGTTCGACGAGGAAGTCGGCGATGGCGGTGCCGGCGTCGGGGGCATGAACCCCAGAGAGCCACTTCTGGAGTTCGGGCCCGACAGGGCCATCGGGTTGCAGATACGGCTCGAGATTTTTTTCAGCTGCGGTTCGTAGGCGAACGGGAACGCCTTCGCCGATTCTTCGACGAAGAAGTCGAACGGGTTGATCACCGTGAGGTCCGCGATCAGGTCGACAGTGATGTCGAGCACTTTGGCCGGTTCGGGAAACACCAAGCGGGCCATGAAGTTGCCGAAGGGATCTTGCTGCCAGTGGACGAAGTGCTCACTCGGCGTCACGCGCAGGCTGTAGGCCAGGATCGGTGTGCGGCAGTGGGGATCGGGTCGCAAGCGCACGACGTGCGGATGGATGTGAATGGATCGATCGAAGCGGTACGAAGTTCGGTGCTCGATGCCGATATGGACGCCCATCCGCACGTTCTGTGGGTTCGGTCGGTGAATGGGTCGGTTGGGGCGATGATATAGCGCCCGTTACAGCTCAGCGCGGCTCGATCGCCGGACGGTGAGCGCTGTCGAGCCTGAAAACGCCGGGCGCCGCTGACCGGGTCAGGTCAGCGGCGCGATTCGGTGTTTGGGGTCAGACGGCTCGGACGTTCTGGGCTTCGTCGCCCTTGCGGCCTTGGCCGATGTCGAATTCGACGCTCTGACCTTCGTCGAGAGACTTGTAGCCCTCTCCTGCGATGTTGGAGTGATGGACGAACACGTCCTCCCCGCCCTCGCGTGAGATGAAGCCGAAGCCCTTTTCGCTGTTGAAAAATTTTACGGTGCCTTGCATTGGTTCACTTTCGATTCGAACACGCCGTGGTGACGTGCTCTGGCCTGTACCCTACGGTCGTGCGGTAGCGATCGTGCTCACCTGTCACCGTGCAGCTCCGCTATCATCGGCCACGCAATCACGCGGGTGAAGTGTTGTGGTGGCACCTCTGCCTTCCAAGCAGATAGGGCGAGTTCGATTCTCGTCACCCGCTCCATTTGCCCATCGGGCTCGAATCCTCAGTCGCGGAGCAGCTCGGTGAGGCTGGCCCGCCACGAGGCGTGGACCTGTTCGTCGTTGTGCCTGAACAAATTCAGGTGATACGCATACGCGCCGTGCGACGACATGACGAGGATCATGTCAGCGAGGTGGACGCGCGCTTCGACATCAAAGCCCGCCAGCTCCGCTTCGAAGTGTTCATTCACCTGCTCACGGAACGTCTCGAGAATTCGAATGAACGCATCTTCGATGTTCGGAATCGACAGACTCTTGATCTGGGTGAGAATCGCTGCATTGTGGACGAACCGCCACAGAGCGATTCTTGCCGCAACGTAACGCTCGATGCGCTCGTCGGAGGGCCCCTCGCCGAGGTGTGGGATTTCCGTGAGTTCGTTCGCTTGTTCGAACTGCTGTGTGACCGCCGTTCGGACCAGGTCACCGAGGTCGTCGAAATAGCGGAAGACGGAACGGTGCGAGACGCCGGCGCGTTCGGCGATGGCCGAAGCACCCGGTTCGAAGTCACCTTCATGGATCAGTTCCAGGAGAGCGTTGATGACTGCGGACCGATTCCTCGTGCGTCGCATCGTTCGTCCATCGACTGCGGCGCCGTCGAGCAGTGCACCGAGGTCCTCGGGTGCCGTGATGTCTCTGGTATCGGTCATGCTGTGCGGAACTATCCCTATTCGGTACGGCGATTCCGTCGGCCGTGATCCCTTGGCAGGAGTTGAATCGATCTATGGCGGGTGATGAAGCTCTCACGTCCGACGACGACGAAAGCCTGATCGTTCTCGTCCGGAAACTCATGGACAAGGCCGAGGCGACTCAGAATGCCCACGAGGCCGACGCCTTCGCCAGGAAGGCGGCGGAGTTGGTGGCCCGTTATCGGATCGAACCGTCCCGACTCCGTGGCGGTGTTCAAGGATCTGGTGATGATCTCGCTATCCGTGATATCCCGATGGGTCGGGGCGCCTACGCCCGAGGTCGCCTCGCCCTGTTGGACACGATCGCTCGGTACCACGACGTTCGAGTCGTGTTCGCCTCGACCCCGACCGGCACCGTGGCGCACGCCGCGGGGTTCACCTCCGATCTCGACGTGGTGCAGATCCTGTACCAGTCGCTGCATACCCAGGCGGCGGCTCAGATGACCGATCAGCGTCGGGCGACAGCAGCGGCGACGCAGCAGTTTCGGCGCTCGTTCCTGTTCGGTTTCGCCGACCGTCTCGATCATGTCCTCGCCGAGGTCCGACGATCGGTCCAATCGCAGGCCACGGCGACTCAGGCGTCGCAGTCATCGACGGAACTGGCGTTGCGTGAACGCAACGAACGAGTCGACGAGTTCCTGGCGCAGTCGTTCGGTCGAATTCGTACCGCCCGCCCCGCAGGTGCTGCCCAGATCGGCGGGTTCAGTGCCGGGGCTGCGGCCGCCGAGCGGGCCGACGTGGGTCGTTCCCGGATCGGTGGCCGGCGTGAGATCGGTCCGGGCAGGTGATCGATTCCGACCGCGCTGCGGTGTACGCGGCGGAACAAGCGGCGTTCGATGGCACCGACCTCGAATCGGTGCGACCCGTCGAGGCCGTCGTCGCGGCCATCGATGCGGTCACGTCGGGCGCTTGGTGGCCCGGTCCAAGCGTGAAGGTGACGTCGACCCGACGTGACGCCCGATCATCGAGCGCCCGCCTCGTCGAGGACTCGGCCACCGAGATCCGGCTCTCACGCAAGCAGATGACAGTGGCGACTGCCGCGCACGAACTCGCTCACGCTCTCGCCGGCCCGGCGGCTGGGCATGGGGCGGTGTACCGCGCCGCGTATCTCGATGTGGTGGCGGTGATGACCAACATCGACTCGGTCGATCGACGTCACCACCTCCACGTGGAGCAATTGGCTGAGGCGTTCCGAGACGCAGGATTGAGTGTCGGCGAACGCCGTTGGCCGCCACCGCCCGAGTCGACCGGTACCGCGATCGCTCTCTGATGTGCGGGTGACGGGAGACCAGACCGAACGACCGGCTGGTCAGTAGCATGAGGCCGCTATGTCCGGGATGTAGCGCAGCTTGGTAGCGCGCCTGCTTTGGGAGCAG